>OFIS01000087.1_pt1 | contig 116665 bp, 109 predicted proteins | sample 1775071 | NCBI WGS metagenome assembly OFIS01 (sample SAMN08195774, study PRJEB24354) | sludge metagenome | isolation source: sludge from phenol fed wastewater aerobic bioreactor C | place: India: Nagpur | collected 2016-09-17 | reverse complement strand
AATCAGTCGAATTCTTCAACATGTGGGAAACGACAACTCAAATTTTGTTCGAGAGTCTGTTTTGGACATGATCCCTAACACACTTCAACGCGCTTCGCCAACGCAGGCAACGGCTCAATTCGCCCACCACTTCGCCAGTCGTTGATGCAGATACGGAACTGAGCCGCGCTGGCTGAGACACGCAGCCACCAAGCATCAACCCGCGCTTCGAATCGGCTTTGACCTTCCAGCATCCACCCAGCAAGCGCCGGCAGCGATGAAAATCAAACGCCCCGCGCAGACTTTCCAGCCTGCGCGGGGCGTTGGTCTCAGAGCGCCGCCATCACCTTACAGCACCTCGAACACCCCCGCCGCACCCATGCCACCACCGATGCACATCGTGACGCACACGCGCTTGGCCCCACGGCGCTTGCCTTCGATCAGGGCATGGCCCGTGAGGCGCTGGCCCGTCACGCCATAGGGGTGGCCGACAGCGATCGCGCCACCGTTGACGTTCAGACGTTCAGCCGGAATACCCAGGCGATCACGGCAATAGATCACCTGCACTGCAAAGGCTTCATTCAGCTCCCACAAGTCGATATCGTCGACCGAAAGGCCCAGCTTCTTCAGCACCTTGGGCACGGCGAATACCGGGCCGATGCCCATCTCGTCGGGCTCGCAGCCCGCGACGGCAAAGCCTAGAAAGCGCCCCAGGGGCGTGAGACCCTTGCGGCTGGCGTAGTCCTCGCTCACCACCACACAGGCGCCCGCACCGTCGGAGAACTGGCTCGCGTTGCCCGCCGACACCAGGCCACCGGGCAGCGCGGGGCGGATGCCGCTGATGCCTTCCACCGTCGTGCCTTCACGCAGGCCCTCGTCCTGGCTCACGGTGACCTGCTTGGTGATCAGGCCCAGCTGCTTGTCGGCGATGCCCGCGGTGACGGTGATGGGCGCGATCTCGGCGGTGAACAGGCCCGCCGCCTGCGCTGCGCAGGCCTTCTGCTGGCTGGCCGCGCCGTATTCGTCCATGGCCTCGCGGCCGATGTGGTAGCGCTGGGCGACCTGCTCGGCCGTCTGCAGCATGCCCCAGTAGATCTCGGGCTTCTTCTTCTGCAGCGCGAGGTCGAAGAGCATGTGCATGTTCATCTCCTGCTGCACGCAGGAGATGCTCTCCACGCCGCCGGCCACGTACACGTCGCCCTCACCCGCGATGATGCGCTGGCTGGCGATGGCGATGGTCTGCAGGCCCGAGGAGCAGAAGCGGTTCACGGTCATGCCGGCGGTCGTGACGGGCAGATCGGCCATGAGCGCGATCTGGCGCGCGATGTTCATGCCGGTCGCGCCCTCGGGGTTGGCGCAGCCCATGATCACGTCTTCGACCTCGGCACCTTCGACGCCGGCGCGCTCGACGGCGGCGCGCACCACGTGGCTACCCATCGTGGCGCCATGGGTCATGTTGAACGAACCCTTCCAGCTCTTGGCGAGCGGCGTGCGGGCGGTGGAAACGATTACTGCGGATGTCATTGCGATGGTCCTTGTGTCTTCGGTTGCGTTCGGTCGCGTTCGGCTTCAGGCAAATTGCTTGCCTTGAGCTACCAGGCGCGCCAACAGGGGCGCGGGCTGCCAGAACGCAGCGTCGTCGAGCGGGTTTTGCGCAAAGCGCTTCATCGTGGCCACCACGTTGAACAGGCCGAACTCGTTGGCGTAGTTCAGCGGCCCGCCGCGAAACACCGGGAAACCGTAGCCGAAGATGTAGACCACGTCGATGTCGCTCGCCTTGTTGGCAATGCCTTCTTCCAGGATGTGCGCGGCCTCGTTCACCAGCGAGAACACCAGGCGCTGCACGATTTCCTCGTCCGTCACCTTGCGCGGCGTGATGCCCTGGCTCTTGCGATAGTCCTCGATCATGGCCACGACCTCGGCGTTCGGGATGGCGTCGCGCTTGCCCGGAACGTAGTCGTACCAGCCCTTGCCCACCTTCTGCCCGAAGCGGCCCTGCTCGCACAGCAGGTCCGCGGTCTTGCTGTACTTCATGCCGGGATGCTCGACGGCGCGGCGCTTGCGGATCGCCCAGCCGATGTCGTTGCCTGCGAGGTCGCTCATGCGAAACGGCCCCATGGCAAAGCCGAACTTCTCGATCGCCTTGTCCACCTGGGCCGGCGCGCAGCCTTCATCGATCAGGAAGCCCGCCTGGCGCACGTACTGCTCGATCATGCGGTTGCCGATGAAGCCATCGCACACGCCCGCCACCACGGCGGTCTTGCGGATCTTCTTGGCCACGGCCATGACGGTAGCCAGTACGTCCTTGGCGGTCTTCTCGCCGCGCACCACCTCCAGCAGCTTCATGACATTGGCCGGGCTGAAGAAGTGCATGCCTACCACATCCTGCGGCCGCTTGGTGAATGCGGCGATCCTGTTGACGTCCAGCGTCGAGGTGTTGCTCGCCAGAATCGCGCCGGGCTTGACCACGGCGTCGAGCTGCCTGAACACCTGCTCCTTCACGCCGATATCCTCGAACACCGCCTCGACGACGAGGTCGGCGTCCTTGAGATCGTCATAGCTCAGCGTGGTGGTGAGCAGCGCCATGCGTTGCTCGTACTTGTCCTGTTTGAGCTTGCCCTTCTTGACCTGCGCCTCGTAGTTCTTGCGCATCACGCCCACGCCGCGCTCGAGGGCCTCGGGCTTCATCTCCAGCATGGTCACGGGGATGCCCGCGTTGAGGAAATTCATCGCAATGCCGCCACCCATGGTGCCCGCGCCAATCACGGCCACCTTCTTCACCTCGCGCAGCGGGGTGTCAGAAGACACGTCTGGAATCTTGCTGGCGGCGCGCTCGGCAAAGAACAGGTGGCGCAATGCGCGCGATTCGGCCGACCACATCAGCTGCGTGAACAGTTCACGCTCGGCCAGCAGTCCGTCGGCAAATTTCTTCTTCGTCGCCGCCTCGACCGCGTCCACGCATTTGGCGGGTGCCGGGAAGTTCTTCGCCATGCCCTTGACCATGTTGCGCGCAAACTGGAAGTAGGCATCGCCCTGCGGGTGCTTGCACGGCAGGTTGCGCACCAGCGGCAGCGGGCGCGCATCAGCGATGCCACGCGCAAACGCCAGCGCCTCGTCCACCAGCGATTCGGCGGAGGCGGTGAGCTTGTCAAACAGCTTTTGCCCCGGCACGCCCGCGATGAATTCGCTCTTGACCGGTTCACCGCTCACGATCATGTTGAGTGCCGCCTCCACGCCGATCACTCGCGGCAGGCGCTGCGTGCCACCCGCGCCGGGCAGCAGGCCGAGTTTGACCTCGGGCAGGGCCACATTGCAGCCAGGCGCCACCACGCGGTAGTGGCAGGCGAGCGAAAGCTCCAGGCCACCGCCCATGCAGACGCTGTGAATAGCCGCCACCACCGGCTTGGCGCATTGCTCCACCAGTGAGATGACCGTGTGCAGGTTGGGCTCGGCAAAGGCTTTTTCGGTGCCAAATTCGGTGATGTCCGCGCCACCCGAAAAGGCCTTGCCCGCCCCCGTGATGACGATGGCCTTGACGGCAGCGTCCTGCTGGGCCCTGTCCAGCCCCGCCGCCAGCGCCTGGCGGGTGGCCAGGCCCAGCCCGTTCACGGGCGGATTGTTGAGTGTGATCACGGCCACATCGCCGTGCACCTGATAGCTTGCCGTCATGCTGTCTTCCTTGTCAAAACCAGAAACGCCAAAAAAGTACGATCGTGCTTTTTGTGAAGTCTAAGCGTCGTTCACGGCGCAGTTTGTCCCGAGAGAGACAAAGCCGCAAATACAGCCAGCGATGGCCGATCTGGGAAAAGATGCACTCACCTTGGGCGCACGGACCACAAATGCACCATATCGGTACACGTGATGTGCAATTCTGGTGCAATCGCCTGCAAAAGACACTCTTGTTGTCAGGGGCGACAACCTGGCACGGCTCATGCTGTACAGAGTCCATACCCCTACCCTGGATGGAGCACTCAGATGGCAAAAACCGTTTCCGAAGTCATGAAGATGATGACCGACAAGGCCGTGCAGTTCGTGGATCTGCGCTTCACGGACACCCGTGGCAAGGAGCAGCACGTCACCGTGCCGGTGTCCGCGTTCGATGAAGGCAAGTTCAGCGCGGGGCACGCGTTCGACGGCTCGTCGATTGCCGGATGGAAAGGCATCGAAGCCTCGGACATGATTCTCATGCCCGATCCGAACACCGCCAACATCGACCCGTTCTTCCAAGAGCCCACGCTGATCCTGAGCTGCGACGTGCACGACCCGAGCGACGGCCGGCCCTACGACCGCGATCCGCGCTCGCTCGCGCACCGCGCCGAGGCCTACCTCAAGAGCAGCGGCATCGGCGACACCGCCTACTTCGGCCCCGAGCCCGAGTTCTTCGTCTTCGACAGCGTGCGCTGGCACGCCGACATGTCCGGCTGCTTCCTGCAGATCGAGTCCGAAGAAGCCGCCTGGAACACCGGCACCGAATACGCCCACGGCAACTCGGGCCACCGCCCCGCCGTCAAGGGCGGCTACTTTCCGGTGCCACCGGTGGACAGCCTGCACGACATGCGCTCCGAGATGTGCCTGACACTGGAGGCGCTGGGCATCCCCGTCGAGGTGCACCACCACGAAGTGGCGACCGCCGGCCAGCTGGAACTGGGCACGAAATTCAGCACCCTGGTGCAGCGCGCCGACTGGCTGCAACTGCAGAAATACGTGATCCACAACGTGGCGCACCGCCACGGCAAGACGGCCACCTTCATGCCCAAGCCCATCGTGGGCGACAACGGCTCGGGCATGCACGTGCACCAGTCGGTCTGGAAGGACGGCAAGAACCTGTTCGCGGGCGACGGCTACGCGGGCCTGAGCGAATTTGCGCTGTTCTACATCGGTGGCATCATCAAGCATGCGCGCGCGCTCAATGCCATCACCAACCCCGGCACCAACAGCTACAAGCGCCTGGTGCCGCACTACGAGGCGCCGGTCAAGCTGGCCTACAGCGCGCGCAACCGCTCGGCCTCGATCCGCATTCCCTATGTCGCCAACCCGGTGGGGCGGCGCGTCGAGGTGCGCTTTCCGGACCCGCTGGCCAACCCCTACCTGGCGTTTGCCGCGCTGCTCATGGCAGGACTCGATGGCGTGGAGAACCGCATCCACCCCGGCGAAGCCATGGACAAGGACCTCTACCACCTGCCCCCGGAAGAAGATGCCAAGGTGCCTACCGTGTGCCACAGCCTCGACCAGGCGCTCGGCTACCTCGACCAGGACCGCGGCTTCCTGACCCGCGGCGGCGTGTTCTCGGACGCGATGATCGATGCCTACCTGGAACTGAAGATGGCCGAAGTCACGCGCCTGCGCCTGACCACCCATCCCATCGAATTCGACATGTACTACAGCATGTGAGCTTCAAGAGGCGCCATGAAATTCACCAAGATGCACGGCATCGGCAACGACTACATCTACGTCAACACGTTCGATGAGGCGGTGGCCGACCCCCCGGCCCTGGCCGTGGCCATGTCGCGCCCGCATTTCGGCGTCGGCGCCGATGGACTAGTGCTCATCGGCGCCTCGAATGCGGCGGATTTCGACATGCGCATGTTCAACGCCGACGGCTCCGAAGGCGAAATGTGCGGCAACGCCGTGCGCTGCATCGCCAAGTATGTCTACGAGCGCGGCCTGACGCAAAAGACCAGGCTCACGCTCGCCACGAAGGCCGGCATCAAGACGCTGGAGCTGCAGATCGACGCGGGCCAGGTCACGCAGGTGCGCGTGGACATGGGCGAGCCACTGCTCGCGCCCGCGGCGATACCGGTCGACCTGCCTGGCGAGCGCGTGATCGATCAACCCATCACCATCGGCGGCCAGGCCTGGCGCATGAGCTGCGTGAGCATGGGCAACCCGCACGCGGTGATCTTCGTGGACGATCCGGCAACCTTTGACGTTCACGGCATCGGCCGGCAGATCGAGCACCACCCGCTGTTTCCCCGGCGCACGAATGTGGAATTCGTGCGCGTGCACTCGCGCGAGCAGCTCGAGATGCGCGTCTGGGAGCGCGGCAGCGGCGAGACGCTGGCCTGCGGCACCGGCGCCGCCGCCATCGTCGTTGCAGCCATGCTCAACGGACTGACCGAGCGCAGCGTGCGCGTCAAGTTGCTGGGCGGCGAACTGCACGTCCACTGGGACGAGGCCGACAACCACGTCTACCAGAGCGGTCCGGCAAGCTTCGTGTTTGACGGCGTCTGGCTCGCCTCATGAGGTAGCACAGGCCGCAAGCGCCGCACCGCCATGACCGCCGCGTTCGACCCCAGAACCCAGGAAGCCTACGACAGGCTGGCCACGCTCGTGGCGCTGGTGCGCGTGGACGGCGTCTGCCTGATGGTCAACACCGCGCTTGAAAACACCTTGCACCAATCCCGACGCAAGCTCACGGGGAGCAACGCGTTCGAGTGGTTTGCCGAACCCGCTCCCATGCGCGAAGCGCTGCAGCGCGTGGCCGATCAGATCGTGATGACCAGCCGCCTGCCGGCGAGCCTGCACTTTCACCCATCGGGACCATCCGACCTGCCGGTCCACGTGTGCGTGAGCCCGGCGCCATCCGATGGCCCTTTGCCGGTCGTGCTCGTCGAGATGACTGAAACCGAGCAGCAGGCCCGGCTCGAACGCGAGGAACATGCCAACGACCTGATCGAGGCGCACAAGCAATTGCTGCGCAATCTGGCCCACGAGATCAAGAACCCGCTGGGGGGCATTCGCGGCGCCGCGCAGCTGCTGGCGCTGGACGCCGCATCGCATGAAGTCAGCGAGTACACGGACGTCGTCATCCACGAAGTGGACCGGCTGCAAACGCTGGTCGACCGCCTGCTCGCCCCGCACCAGGGCGCCCCCGTCCAGGCGCGGTTGAACATCCACGAGGTCTGCGAACGCGTGCGCACGCTGGTGTTCGCCGAATTCGCGCGCGGGCTGCAAATCCGGCGTGACTACGACACGTCACTGCCGGACCTGATCGGAGACCGGGAGCGCCTGATCCAGGCGCTGCTCAACATCGTGCGCAACGCCGCGCAGGCACTAAGCGATCGCATCAGCCAAGGGGATGCCCGCATCGTGCTGCGCACGCGCATCGCGCGCCAGGCCACGCTCGGGGGCAGGCGCCACCGGCTGGCAATCCAGATCGACGTCGAGGACAACGGTCCGGGCGTGCCACAGGCACTGCGCGAGCGCATCTTCCAGCCGCTGGTTTCCGGGCGGGCCGGCGGCAGCGGACTGGGGCTCACGCTGGCGCAGACCTACGTGCAGCAGCACGGCGGCATCATCGAATGCGACAGCGTGCCTGGCCAGACCCGGTTCACGCTGCTGCTGCCTCTGGCAGACTCACACTGATGTCCCAGCCCGCCATGCAACCGATCTGGATCGTCGACGACGATCAGTCCATCCGTTTCGTGCTCGAGCGCGCGCTCGAACGCGGCGACCTGCCGGTGCGCGCCTTCACCGGCCCGGACGAGGTGCTGGCCGCGCTCCAGGCGGGCGAGACGCCGCAGGTGCTGGTAAGCGACATCCGCATGCCCGGCGGTAACGGCCTGGCCCTGCTGGCCGAGGTCAAGCGGCGCCTGCCCTTGCTCCCCGTCATCGTGATGACAGCCTACACCGACCTGGACAGCGCCGTCGGCGCACTGCAGGGCGGTGCCTTCGAGTACCTGCCCAAGCCCTTCGACATCTCACGGGCGCTGGATCTGATCCGCCGCGCCGCCGACGAGAGCCTGCGCGCTGCCACGCCGCCCCCGGGCTCCCCGGACATCCCGCAGATGCTGGGCCAGGCCCCGGCCATGCAGGACGTGTTTCGTGCCATTGGCCGGCTGAGCCTGAGCCATACCACGGTGCTCATAACGGGCGAGAGCGGCAGCGGCAAGGAGCTGGTCGCCCACGCCTTGCACCGCCACAGCCCGCGCGCAAACGGGCCGTTCATCGCCATCAACACCGCCGCCGTGCCGCGCGAGCTTCTGGAGAGCGAGCTGTTCGGCCATGAACGCGGCGCCTTCACCGGCGCGCAGGCCACCCGGCGCGGGCGCTTCGAGCAGGCGGCGGGCGGCACGCTGTTTCTTGATGAAATCGGCGACATGCCGCTGGAGTTGCAGACGCGGCTGCTGCGCGTGCTCAGCGACGGGCACTTCTATCGCGTGGGCGGCCAGGAGCCGCTCAGGGCCGACGCGCGCGTGATCACGGCCACGCACCAGAACCTGGAGCAGCGCGTGCGCGAAGGGCACTTTCGCGAGGACCTGTACCACCGTCTGAACGTCATCCGCCTGCGCCTGCCGCCGCTGCGAGAGCGCCGTGAGGACATCCCCATGCTCACGTCCTATTTCCTCGCCCGCAGCGCGCGCGAGCTGGGCGTCGAAACCAAGCACATCGGCGAGGCAGCGCTCGCACGGCTGAGCGCGTTCGACTTTCCGGGCAACGTGCGCCAGCTCGAAAATCTGTGCCGCTGGCTCACCGTGATGGCTCCGGCGCAGACGATCGAGCTCGGCGACCTGCCCCCGGACATCATCGCACCCGCGCCCGGACACCCTGCGTCCGAGGGCAGCGCGCAGATCGACGGCGCAACGACCGCGCACTGGCTCGGGCCGCTGGCCGAAGAAGCGCGCCTGCGTCTGCAGGCCGGCGAAAGCGACATCTGGCGCACGCTCGGCAGTCTGTTCGAGACTCAGCTGCTGCAAACGGCGCTGGCGCTGACCGGCGGACATCGAGCGGAGGCGGCGCACAGGCTGGGCATTGGCCGCAACACCCTCACACGAAAGATTCAGGAGTTGGGGCTCGATGACTGAGTTCGCGCTACCGCCCTCTTCGTCGCCGCGCAGTTGGCCTCGCCATGCCGCTTTTGAGGGGATGCAAACGGCAGGCAGGCCGCATTCGTGACCACGCGCCATGGCCCGCCTGCCCCGCCTCGTCCTTGCCGGCCAGCCGCACCTGCTGATCCAGCGCGCACTGGACCAGCAGGCCATCTTCATGGACGAGCAAGACCTTGCCCATCTGATTGAAGTGCTCCGCATGGGCCTGGCGGATGAACGCGTGCAGCTGCATGCCTACGCGCTGCGCACCCATGAAATCCAGCTGCTGGCCACGCCTGCCGCACCGCAATCACTGGCCCGGCTGATGCAGACCATCGGTCGCCGCTATGTCGTCGCCTTCAACCACCGCCATGGCCGCAGCGGAACACTGTGGAATGGACGGTTCAGTGCCGCCGCCGTCGAGCCTGGCGAGCCCCTGCTGACCGCGATGAGCTGGGTGGAACAAAGCGGCAACACGGTTGAAGCCACCAGCGCCGCGCACCACCTCGGCCACCGCCGCGATCCGCTGATCACGGACCCGTCGGCCTACTGGGGTCTCGGCAACACGCCGTTTGCACGCGAAGCGGCATGGCGCGATCGTCTGATGGGCGGGATTGCCGAAGCCCAGGCGGCACGCCTGCGCCGTGCGGCCCGCGGAGGCTGGGCTTTCGGCTCGCCCGGATTCGTCAGCGCCGCTGGCGCGCACGGCCGGCCGGCCGCCCCGCGCGCTCCGGGGCGCCCGCCACGCAATCAGCCTTTGATCTGACCCCTATTTAATCGCCAGCGGGTATTGCCGATGCCAGCGGGTGGGGCGGTCCGCCTCAGACGGCCGCGACAGATCCCTCCAAACTCTGATCAGACCTTGTCAATTTCAATTTGTTCTGACCCTTATTTAATTAACTAGTAGATCAAGTTTATTTAATTGTTATCTGACCCCGTTTTATTGTTCTTGTGATGCGATTCGGCGAGTGTTAGCCTCACTGCCGAGTCAGCCATTGCCGGAGTCCATCTTGAGCCATCGCACCTGTGCCCCATCCGAAGAAATCCGCGCCGCCACGGCGGGCGGCCTGTATGACCCGCGCTTTGAACACGACGCCTGCGGCGTCGGTTTCGTTGCCCACATCAAGGGAGATCGCAGGCACGCCATCGTCACGCAGGCGCTCAAGATCCTCGAGCACCTGAACCATCGTGGCGCCGTCGGCGCCGACCCGCTCATGGGTGACGGCGCCGGCATCCTGCTGCAAATTCCGGACGCGCTCTACCGCGCCGAGATGGCCGCGCAGGGCGTGCAGTTGCCGCCCCCAGGCGAATACGGCGTGGGCATGATCTTCTTGCCCAAGGAGCATGCGAGCCGCCTCGCCTGCGAAGAAGAGCTTGAGCGCGCGATCCAGGCCGAGGGCCAGGTGCTGCTGGGCTGGCGCGACGTACCCGTCGACCGCGAACTGCCGATGTCGCCCACGGTGCGCGCCAAGGAGCCGGTGATCCGCCAGGTCTTCATCGGCCGCGGCGCCGACGTGATCGTGCAGGATGCGCTCGAGCGCAAGCTGTACGTGATCCGCAAGACTGCGAGCGCCGCGATCGAGAACCTGCAGCTCAAGTACAGCAAGGAATACTACGTTCCGAGCATGAGCAGCCGCACCGTGATCTACAAGGGGTTGCTGCTCGCGCACCAGGTGGGTGCCTATTTCCTCGATCTGCAGGACGAGCGCTGCGTCTCGGCGCTGGGCCTGGTGCACCAGCGCTTTTCGACCAACACCTTCCCCGAGTGGCCGCTGGCGCACCCCTACCGCTACATCGCGCACAACGGCGAGATCAACACCGTGCGTGGCAATTACAACTGGATGCGCGCACGCGAAGGCGTGATGAGCTCGCCCGTGCTTGGCGCGGATCTGCAAAAGCTCTATCCCATCAGCTTTCCGCACCAGTCGGACACCGCCGTGTTCGACAACTGCCTGGAACTGCTCACCATGGCCGGCTACCCGCTGGCGCAAGCCATGATGATGATGATCCCCGAGCCCTGGGAGCAGCACACCACGATGGACGAGCGCCGGCGCGCGTTCTACGAGTACCACGCGTCCATGCTCGAACCCTGGGACGGACCGGCCGCCATCGTCTTCACCGACGGGCGCCAGATCGGCGCGACGCTGGATCGCAACGGCCTGCGCCCCGCGCGCTACTGCGTGACCGACGATGACCTCGTGGTGATGGCCTCCGAATCGGGCGTGCTGCCGATTCCCGAGCACAAGATCGTCAAGAAGTGGCGCCTGCAGCCGGGCAAGATGTTCCTCATCGATCTCGACCAGGGCCGCATGATCGACGACGAGGAACTGAAGGCGGGCCTGGCCAACGCCAAGCCCTACAAGCGCTGGATCGACAACCTCTGCGTGCGCCTGGACGACGTGGTGCAGCCGGTGGCCGGCGCCGACGCGCACGAGCTGCCGATGGCGGCGACCGATTCGCAACTGGCGGGCGCGGCGTCGGCCTCACCCGACCTGCTCGACCTGCAGCAGGCCTTCGGCTACTCGCTGGAGGACATCAAGTTCCTGCTCAGCCCCATGGCGGTGCATGGCGAGGAAGCCATCGGTTCGATGGGCGACGACAGCCCGCTGGCAGTGCTCTCCGACCAGAACAAGCCGCTGTACAACTACTTCCGGCAGATGTTCGCGCAGGTGACGAACCCGCCGATCGACCCGATCCGCGAGGCCATCGTGATGAGCCTGGTGAGCTACATCGGCCCCAACCCCAACCTGCTGGACATCAACCAGGTCAACCCGCCGATGCGGCTGCAGGTGAGCCAGCCAGTGCTCGACCCCGATGACATGGCCAAGCTGCGCGACATCAAGCGGCGCACGCAGGGCAAGTTCAGTTCGTACGTGATCGACACCACCTACCCGCTCGCCTGGGGTGCGGAAGGCGTGGAGGCGCGCCTGGCGAGCCTGTGCGCGCAGGCCGTGGATGCCATCCACAACGGGCACAACGTGCTGATCCTGAGCGACCGCGCCGTGAGCCGCGACCGCGTCGCGATCCCGGCGCTGCTGGCGCTCTCCAGCGTGCACCAGCACCTGGTGCGCACGGGCCTGCGCACCAGCACCGGCGTGGTGGTGGAAACGGGCAGCGCACGCGAAGTGCATCACTTCGCCGTGCTCGCCGGCTACGGCGCCGAGGCGGTGCACCCGTGGCTGGCGATGGAGACGCTGGCCGCGATGCACAAGGATCTGCCCGGACCGCTGAGCGCCGAGGAGGCGATCGCGCACTTCATCAAGGCCATCGACAAGGGCCTCTCGAAGGTGATGTCCAAGATGGGCGTCTCCACCCACATGAGCTACTGCGGCGCGCAGCTCTTCGAGGCCATCGGCATCAACACCGAGACCATCGAAAAATACTTCACCGGCACTTCCAGCCGCGTCGAGGGCATCGGCGTGTTCGAGATCGCCGAAGAGGCGCTGCGCTGCCACCGCGCGGCCTTTGGCGAAGAGATGGTGCTCGCGCACCGGCTGGCCGACGGCGGCGACTACGCCTGGCGCGTGCGCGGCGACGAGCACATGTGGACGCCGGACGCCATCGCCAAGCTGCAGCACGCCACGCGTTCCAACCAGTTCGGCACCTACAAGGAATACGCGCAGATCATCAACGACCAGTCGCGCCGCCTCATGACGCTGCGCGGCCTGTTCGAATTCAAGGTCGATCCAGCGAAGGCGATTTCCGTGGACGAGGTGGAACCGGCGAGCGAAATCGTCAAGCGTTTTGCCACGGGCGCGATGTCGCTGGGCTCCATCTCCACCGAGGCGCACACCACGCTCGCCATTGCCATGAACCGCCTGGGCGGCAAGAGCAATACCGGTGAAGGCGGCGAAGACCCGCACCGCTACCGCGAGGAACGCAAACCCATCACGGTGCGCAAGCGCAAATCGCTCGCCGCGGTGATCGGCAAGGACGTGGTCGAGGTGGACCAGCCGCTGCAGGACGGCGACAGTCTGAGAAGCCGCATCAAGCAGGTCGCCTCGGGGCGCTTTGGCGTGACCACCGAGTACCTCGTTTCAAGCGACCAGATTCAGATCAAGATGGCGCAGGGGGCCAAGCCCGGCGAAGGCGGGCAGCTGCCTGGCGGCAAGGTCACCGACTACATCGCCAAACTGCGCCACAGCGTGCCTGGCGTGGGCCTGATCAGCCCGCCGCCGCACCACGACATCTACTCCATCGAAGACTTGGCGCAGCTCATCCACGACCTCAAGAGCGTCGCGCCGCACGCGAGCATCAGCGTCAAGCTGGTGTCGGAAGTGGGCGTGGGCACGGTGGCCACGGGCGTGGCCAAGTGCAAGGCCGACCACGTGGTGATTGCCGGGCACGATGGTGGCACCGGGGCATCCCCCTGGTCATCGGTCAAGCGCGTGGGCAGCCCCTGGGAGATCGGCCTGGCCGAGACGCAGCAGACGCTGGTCTTGAACCGCCTGCGCGGACGCATCCGCGTGCAGGCCGACGGCCAGATGAAGACCGGGCGCGACGTGGTGATCGGCGCGCTGCTGGGCGCGGACGAATTCGGCTTCGCCACCGCGCCGCTGGTGGTCGAAGGATGCATCCAGATGCGCAAGGGCCACCTGAACACCTGCCCCGTGGGTATCGCCACGCAGGACCCGGTGCTGCGCAAGCGCTACACCGGCAAGCCCGAGCACATCATCCACTACTTCCTCTTCGTCGCCGAAGAGGTGCGCCAGATCATGGCGCAGCTGGGCATCCGCACCTTCGATGAGCTGATTGGCCGCAGCGACCTGCTGGACACGCGCCGCGGACTGGACCACTGGAAATCCGAGGGGCTGGATTTTTCGCGCCTGTTCGCGCAGCCGCAGGTGGACGCCGACGTGGCGCGCAGGCACTGCGAGGAGCAGGATCACGACCTGGGACGCGCGCTCGACCATCGCCTGATTGCCAAGGCCCGGCCCGCGATCGAATCAGGCGAGCGCGTGCGCATCCTGGATACCACACGCAATGGCGACCGCTCGGTCGGCGCGATGCTGGCGGGCGTGGTGACGCAGGCGCATCCCGAAGGCCTGGGCGACGACAGCATCCACGTACAACTGGAGGGCACGGGTGGGCAAAGCTTCGGCGCCTTCCTGTGCCGAGGCATCACGCTGATGCTGATCGGCGACGCCAACGACTACACCGGCAAGGGCCTGTCGGGCGGGCGCATCGTGGTGCGGCCCAGCCTGGATTTCCGCGGCGCCTGGCACGAGAACATCATCGCCGGCAACACCGTACTGTATGGCGCGACCAGCGGCGAGGCCTACTTCGCCGGGGTCGCGGGCGAGCGATTCGCGGTGCGCCTCTCGGGCGCCACCGCGGTGGTCGAGGGCACGGGCGACCATGGCTGCGAATACATGACCGGCGGCACGGTCGTGGTGCTGGGCGGCACGGGTCGCAATTTCGCCGCCGGCATGTCGGGCGGCGTCGCCTACGTGTATGACGAGGATGGCCGTTTTGCCAGCCGCTGCAACCACTCCATGGTCAAGCTCGAACGCGTGCTGCCCCGAGCCGAGCAGGCCGCGCGCGAGACCGCCGCCTGCATGCACCGCGGGCGCACCGACGAAGAGCAGCTCAAGGCGCTGCTGGATGAGCACCTGCGCTGGACCGGCAGCCGGCGCGCGCGCGCGCTGCTCGACGACTGGGAGGCAGCGCGCGCGCGCTTCGTCAAGGTCTTCCCCACCGAATACCAGCGCGCCCTGGCCCATCTATCAGAACAAAATGCGGCCTCAGGGCAATCTGTACAAGCGCAAATAGCTACCAAAACGAAAGCATCAACCCATTCTTGAGGAAGACCTGCGCGCTGCAGCGCACTGCGGCGCGCCACACCTTCACCAGGCCAAGACACACGACAGGACAGCACACCATGGGCAAGATCACAGGCTTTCTTGAATTCGATCGCATCGAGGAGCCCCACGCGCCGGTCGCCGAGCGCGTCACGCACTTTCACGAATTCGTCACCACCCTGACCGAATCGCAGGCACGCCAGCAGGCGGCGCGCTGCATGGATTGCGGCATACCGTTTTGCAGCAACGGCTGCCCGGTCAACAACATCATTCCGGATTTCAACGATCTGGTCTACCGGGGCGACTGGAAGAACGCCTTTCTGGTGCTCGACTCCACCAACAACTTCCCCGAGTTCACCGGCCGCATCTGCCCCGCGCCCTGCGAAGTCGCCTGCACGCTCAACATCAACAGCGAGCCCGTGGGCATCAAGTCGCTGGAGCGCGCGATCATCGACCGCGCCTGGGCCGAGGGCTGGGTGGTGTCACGCCCAGCACCGCGCAAGAGCGGCAAGCGCGTGGCGGTGGTCGGCTCCGGGCCTGCGGGGCTGGCGGCGGCGCAGCAGCTCGGGCGCGCGGGGCACGAGGTGACGGTGTTCGAGAAGAACGACCGCATCGGCGGCCTGCTGCGCTACGGCATTCCGGACTTCAAGCTCGAGAAGTCGCACATCGACCGGCGCATCGCGCAAATGCAGGGCGAAGGCGTGAGCTTTCGCACCGGCGTTCTGGTGGGCGGCATGCCCAGCGAGGGCGTGGGCGCCACGATCACCAACCTGTCGCGCGAGACTTTGTCCGCCGACCAGATGCTCGAAGAATTCGACGCCGTGCTGCTCACCTGCGGCGCCGAGCAGTCGCGCGACCTGCCCGTGCCGGGGCGTGAGTTGCGTGGCGTGCACTTCGCGATGCAATTGCTGCCGCAGCAAAACCGCATCGACGCGGGCGACAAGGTCAAGGACGCGATTTCAGCCAAGGGCAAGCACGTCATCGTGATCGGCGGGGGCGACACCGGCAGCGATTGCGTCGGCACCTGCAACCGCCAGGGCGCCGCAAGCGTGACGCAGTTCGAGCTCATGCCCATGCCGCCGCTGCACGAAAACAAGGAACTCACCTGGCCCTACTGGCCCATCAAGCTGCGCACCAGCGACAGCCACAATGAAGGTGTGCAGCGCGAGTTCGCCATTTCCACCCAGGGGTTCGTGAGCAGTGGACGCGGCAACGCCGTCAAGGCACTCAAGACCGTGCAAATCGAAATCAAGGGTGGCAAGCCCACCGAAATCCCGGGCACCGAGAAAGACTGGCCGGCCGATCTCGTGCTGCTGGCCATGGGCTTCACCGGGCCCACGACCACGCTGCTCGATGCCTTGGGCGTGGAGCGCGACGCGCGCGGCAACGCGCGCGCCAGCGTGGACGATTCCCTGGGCTACAAGACCAATGCCAAGGGCGTCTTCGCCGCCGGTGACATGCGCCGCGGCCAGAGCCTGGTGGTCTGGGCCATACGCGAAGGCCGCCAGGCCGCACGCGCGGTGGACAAATACCTGATGGGCAACACCACGCTGCCGCGTTGAATCCGGCGCGTCCGGGGCCACCCAACGAGCCGAATGGCCCGGTGGCCAGGAGGACCTACCCGCACAAGGATGCGCCGCACGCGAGGGGGGCGTTCAGCGCTGCTTCAGACCTCTAGCCACTCCTTGCGCACCTGGGCGTTGGCGCGCAGGGCGTCGGGCGTACCTTCGAACACGATGCTGCCGTGCCCCATGACGAGCACGCGGTCTGAAATATCCATCGCAATCGTCAGCTTCTGCTCGATGAGCAGTACCGCGATCCCGCGCTCCTTGAGCCGCGTGAGGTACTGCCCCACCTGCTCGACGATCTTGGGCGCGAGGCCCTCGGTCGGCTCGTCGATCAGGATGCAGTCCGGGTCGCCCATGAGCGTGCGGCACAGGGTGAGCATCTGCTGCTCGCCGCCCGAGAGCAGCCCCGCTTCGATCGCGCAGCGCTCCTTCAGGCGCGGGAACATCGCGTACATATCATCCATCGTCCAGCGGCTGCCGCGCCCACGGCCCTTTTGCCCCAGCAGCAGGTTCTGCTGCACCGTCAGGCGCGGGAAGACGTCACGGCTTTCGGGCACATAGCCCAGACCCAGGTGCGCGATCTCGAAGGGCTTGCGGCCCAACAGCTCCTGGTCCTTGAAACGCACGCTGCCCTCGGAATGCACCATGCCCATGACGGCCTTGGCGCAGGTGGAACGCCCCGAGCCATTGCGCCCGAGCAGCGCGACGATCTCACCCGGGCGCACCGTGAAATTCACGCCGTGCAGCACATGGCTCTTGCCGTACCAGGCATGAAGGCTCTGAATGTTCAGCATCAGTGCGCCCCTTCCTGCGCCTCGGCCACGCTGGAGCCGAGATAGGCCTCCTGCACGCGCGCGTTGGCGCGAATCGCCTCGGGGGTGTCGAACGCGATCACCTCGCCGTAGACGACCACGGCGATCCTGTCGGCCAGGCCGAACACCACGCCCATGTCGTGCTCCACGGTGAGCAGGGTCTTGCCCTCGGTCACCTCGCGAATCAGTGCGATGAAGTGGGCTGTCTCGGTCGTGCTCATGCCGGCCGTGGGCTCGTCGAGCAGGATCACCTGCGCGCCGCCCGCGATGGTGATGCCGATCTCCAGCGCGCGCTGTTCAGCATAGGTGAGGTTCACCGCCTGCACATCGCGCTTGGCCGCAAGGCCCACCTGCGCCACCAGATGGTCGGCGCGTGCGTTCGCATCGTGCAGGCTGGAAAGAAAACGCAGGAAGGTATAGCGATAACCGAGGCTCCAGAGCACGGCGCAGCGCAGGTTCTCGAACACGCTCAGGCGCGGGAAGATGTTGGTGATCTGAAAGCTGCGCGAGAGCCCGAGGCGGTTGATCTCGAACGGCTTTTTGCCATCGATGCGTGTGCCGTTCAGCAACACTTCGCCACTCGTGGGCGCCAGGCGCCCGCTGATCAGATTGAACAAGGTGGACTTGCCCGCGCCGTTGGGTCCGATGATGGCCACGCGCTCGCCCGCGCGCACGGCCAGGTTCGCACCGCGAATGATCTCGGTCTTGCCGAAGCTCTTGCAGAGGTTTTTCAGTTCGAGCGCACAGGTCATGCCGCTTGCCCCCCGTGCTGCAGCCTGGCCTCGATCTCTTCCTGTGCCTTGCCCCAGGCGTGCGCAAAGCGTCGGCCCACCTGGTGCACCGCCAGTGCACCGATGAGCGCGACGGCCACCGCACCCAGCCACGGAGCAACCGTGGCGGCATCGAGCCGCATGCCGAGGTACTTCACCTCCGAGCCGACAGCGGCGTTGAGCTGCATGTGGTAAATCATCTCGATCAGCGCCGACGCGCCCAGCATCAGCAGCGCGCACGCCAGCACCAGCGCGCCGTACAGTCCGGCAAAGCGCGCCAGCTTGCCCGCGCGCGCCATCCGCACATTCATCATGATGAGGCTGGCCACGCCGCCGGGCGCATACATGATCATCAGCACGAAGACCAGGCCCAGGTACAGCAGCCACGCCGCCGTGAGTTCCGACAGCAGCACGGTGCACAGCACCATCAGCACCGCGCCTATCATCGGCCCGAAGAAGAAGGTCACGCCACCCAGGAAGGTGAACAGCAGATAGGCGCCCGAGCGCATGCCGCTGAGCGAATCGGCGGCGTTGAAGATTTCGAAGTTGATGGTGGAGAGCGCCCCGCCCACGCCCGCGAAGAAGCCGGCGATGATGAAGCTGTACCAGCGCACAAGCTGGGTGTTGTAGCCCACGAACTGCGCGCGTTCGGGGTTGTCGCGCACGGCGTTGAGCATGCGCCCGAGCGGCGTCGCGGTGAAGGCATACATCAGCGCGGTGCAGATGAAGCAGTAGGCCGCGATCAGGTAGTACAGCTGGATCTGCGGGCCGAAGGTGAGGCCCGCAAAAGGCTTGCCATAGGTGCGGTTGATCGTGATGCCGCCATCGCCGCCGAACAGATCCGGCAGCATGATGGCGAACGCCACCACCAGCTCGCCGATGCCGAGCGAAATCATGGCGAACGTGGTGCCCGCCTTGCGGGTCGAGACATAGCCCAGCGGCACCGACACCAGCGCACCCATGAGGCCGCCGACCAGCGGCATCAGCACCAGCGGGAACGCGATGCCATGGCCATCCACATAGCTGATCGCCGCCACCGCCGCGTAGCCGCCCAGGCCCGTGAACACCGCGTGACCGAAGCTCAGCATTCCGCCCTGCCCCAGCAGCAGGTTGTAGGACAGGCAGATGATGATGAGATAGCCCATCTGCGAGAGCATGTTCAGCGCCAGGCTGCTGCGGAATATCCACGGCGCCGCGATCAGCACCACCGCCAGTCCGCCCCAGGCGAGCCAGCGCCTGCGCACGGTTGTCATCGTCGAAGCGCTCATGTCAGTCCTCCCGCGTGCCCATGAGCCCACGTGGGCGGAAGATGAGGATCAGCACCATGAACAGGTAAGGCAGCATGGGCGCCACCTGTGCCACGGTCAGGCGCAGCGCCTGCTCCAGCGGGTTGCCGCTGGCCACCTTGAACCCGACGGAGCCCAGCAGATCGGCCAGCGAGACGTCGATCGCCACCGCGAAGGTCTGCACCACGCCGATGAGGATGGACGCCAGAAAGGCCCCGGCCAGAGACCCCATGCCGCCCACGACTACCACCACGAAGATGATGGAGCCCACGGCATAGGCCATGGCAGGCTCGGTCACGTAGGTGTTGCCCGCCACTACGCCCGCGAGCGCGGCCAGCGCCGCGCCGCCGCCAAACACCAGCATGAACACGCGCGGCACGTTGTGCCCCAGCGCCTGCACCGTGTCCGGGTGCGTGAGCGCCGCCTGGATCACGAGACCGATGCGCGTGCGCTGAAGCACCAGCCAGATGGTGCCCAGCATCAGCACGGCCACCAGCATCACGAAGGCGCGCGACTTCGGAAACTGCGTGCCGTACAGCGTGAACAGCGGCCCCTGCAGTTGGTCGGGCAGGCCATAGGGCACGACGTTGCGCCCCCAGATGAGCTGCACCACCTCGAGCACCAGATACGAGAGGCCGAAGGTGATGAGCAGCTCCGGCACGTGCCCCCACTTGTGCACGCGGCGCAGGCACAGCTGCTCGAACGCCGCCCCGACCAACCCGACGGCCAGCGGCGCGATCAGGAGCGCGGGCCAGTAGCCGACGGACCGCGACAGCGCAAAGGCGAAATACGCGCCCAGCATGTAGAAGCTCGCGTGCGCGAAATTGAGCACGCCCATCATGCTGAAGATGAGTGTGAGGCCAGAGCTGAGCATGAACAGCATCAGCCCGTAGCTCAGCCCGTTGAGCAACGAGATCGTGAAAAATTCCATCTGCCCTCCCAAGGCAGCAAGACGACACGCGGCGCCGACCGCCAGGCCCCGCGGCCCGGCGTCGGCGGTTCGTGGCAGGCGCTTACTTGCCCGGGCGCTTCATCTGGCAGCTCGTGGGGGTGCTTGCGATGTAGGGCTCGAGGTATTTGACAGGCGCGAAGGTGTAGCCGGTGTTCTCCACGCTGTAGCTGTTCTTGGCATCGACCTTCTGCCACTTGGAAATCCACATGCCCAGTTGCAACTGGTGGTCTGTGGCGCGCATCTGCGCCTCGCCGTTGAAGCCATCGAAGCGCAGGCCTTCGAGCGCCGCGGCCACCTTCACCGGGTCGGTGGACTTGGTCTTGGCCATGGCGTCGGAGAGGGCCACCAGCGCGTTGTAGACCGAGAAAGTGTAGAAATCGTCGTTGTACTGCGCCTTGAACCCCTTCATCAACTCACCCATGCGGCCGGGGTAGTTGGAGTGGTTGTAGGCGATCTGGTAGACCTCGGCGATCTTGCCCTGCGCCAGCGCCGTGGGCGTGCCCGAAACGCCTGCGTAGTAGGCGTAGATCGGGATGTTCAGGCCCGCGTCGTTCATGGCCTTGACCAGCAGGGTGAAGTCCTGGCCCCAGCTGCCCGTCACGAGCGTGTCGGCGCCCGCGGCCCTCATCTTGGCCACGTAGGGCGCGAAGTCCTTGACTTGGCCGAGCGCCACATAGTCCTCGCCGACGATCTTGACATCGGGACGGTTGCGCTCGATGCCTTCCTTGAAGTACTTGGCCACCTGATGGCCGTGCGAGTAGTTCTGGTTGACCAGATACACGTTGTGGATCTCGCCCTGGCCCTTCATGAAGTTGGTGAGCGCGGCCATCTTCATCGACGTATCGGCGTCGAAACGGAAGTGCCAGTAGTTGCACTTCTCGTTGGTCGATGCGGGATCGACCGCCGCATAGTTCATGTAGATGACTTCCTTGCCGGGGTTGCGCTCGTTGCTCTTGGCCACGGCGTCCGCCAGCGGCAGCGCGACGTTGGAGCCATTGCCCTGCGCGACGTAGTGAATGCCCTGATCGACCGCCGCCTTGAGCAGGTTGATCGCCTCCTGTGGCGAGCTCTTGCTGTCCATGGGCACGATCTCGAACTTCACGCCCGCGGGGTTTTCCCGTGCATTCAAGTGCGCCGCCACGTACTGCCAGCTCTTGAACTGGTTGGTGCCGACATTGCCCATGGGCCCGGAAAGCCCCTCGATCATGGCGATCTTCACCGTCTGGCCACTTTGAGCAAAAACACCGCCAGCGCACACCAGTGCGGCGCAGGCGGCCATTGTTTTGATAGTGAAACGCATCAAATCTCCTTGTGGTGTTGGCATCGCGCCATAGCCTACAAGAGACCTCGGAACAAGCGTTCAGGGTTTGCCCGGGTCCTGGCGCCGATCCAGTCACCTACATGACTGCATCGGCGCTCTTCATGCGCGATTCAGAGCCCTGGCAGCTTGTAGCCCTTGAGCTGTTCGCGCAGCTTGCTCTTCTGCATCTTGCCGGTGGCACCCAGCGGGATGGCCTCGACGAAGACCACATCGTCCGGAATCTGCCACTTGGCGATCTTGCCTTCGTAGAACGCGAGCAGCCCGTCCCGCGTGAGCTCAGCGTCCGGTTTCCTGACCACGGCGATGACGGGGCGCTCGTCCCATTTGGGGTGCGGCATGCCCACGCACGCGGCCATGGCCACGGCCGGGTGCGCCATGGCGATGTTCTCGATGTCGATCGAGCTGATCCACTCGCCGCCCGACTTGATCACGTCCTTGCTGCGGTCGGTGATCTGCATGAAGCCATCGGCGTCGATCGTCGCCACGTCCCCGGTCGGAAACCAGCCGCGACCCTGGGCGTCCTTGATGAGCGGGCTGCCTTCCACCTTGAAGTAGTGGTCCATGATCCATGGACCGCGCACCAGCAGATCGCCGTAGGTGCTGCCATCCCAGGGCTGGTCCTGGCCGTTGTCGCCCACGATCCTCATGTCTACGCCAAAGATCGCGCGCCCCTGCTTGGTGCGGATGTGCAGTTGCTCCTCGGCGGGCAACTTCAGGTGCTTGTTCTTGAGCGTGCACACGGTGCCCAGCGGGCTCGTTTCCGTCATGCCCCATGCGTGCAGGACATCTACCCCGTACTGGTCGCGGAAGGCGTCGATCATCGCCGGAGGACAGGCCGAACCGCCGATGATGGTGCGCTGCAACGTGGAGAACTTCAGCTTGTTCGCCGCCAGGTGCCCGAGCAGCATCTGCCAGATCGTCGGCACGCCCGCGGCCATCGTGACCTGCTCGGCCTCCATCAGCTCATAGATCGACTTGCCGTCCATCGCCGGGCCGGGGAACACCACCTTGCAGCCCGTGAGCGCGGCGCCATAGGGCAGCCCCCAGGCATTGACGTGAAACATCGGCACCACCGGCATCATCGAGTCGCGCGCCGACAGGTTCATCGCGTCGGGCAGGCTGCCGCCGTAGGCATGCAGCACCGTGGAGCGGTGGCTGTAGAGCGCGCCCTTGGGGTCACCCGTCGTGCCGCTGGTGTAGCACAGGCCAGCCGCCGTGTTTTCGTCGAACTGCGGCCAGGCGTATTCGTCGGAGGCGCCGGCGATCCAGGCCTCGTAGCTCGTCAGCCCCGGAATGCCGCTGTCCGCCGGCAGCTTGTCCGCGTCGCACAGCAGCACCCAGTTCTTGACCGTCGGGCACTTGGCGTGCACCGCCTGCACCAGCGGCAGGAAGGTGGCGTCAAAGCACACCACCTTGTCCTCGGCGTGGTTGACGATCCACACCAGCTGCGCCGGATGCAGGCGCGGGTTCAGCGTGTGCATCACGCGCCCGGAGCCGGCCACGCCAAAGTACAGCTCCATGTGGCGGTAGCCATTCCAGGCGATGGACGCGATGCGATCCCCCTGCTGCGTGCCGCTGGCCCGCAGCGCGTTGGCCAGCTTCTTGGAGCGCCGTGCCAGATCACGATACGTGTAGCGATGGATGTCGCCCTCGACCCGGCGCGAGACGATCTCGCCGTCCCCATGGTGGCGCTCGGCAAAGTCGATCAACATCGAGATGAGCAGGGGTTGGTTCTGCATCTGTCCCAGCAGCATGGTGGCTCCTTTTTGATTGGTTGAAATGAACATCCACGATGGTAGCGCCCGCTTTCGCCGACGTGCAGCGGGCAATTCCCGATGCGCGCGCCAGCTGTCCCTTACCGGACAAAGCAACCCCTCGCCTCACCCATGTACGGTCAGCGTCGGACAATAACTCCATGCCGGTCGCCACCTCACTCGCCCCAATCACCTGGCGCCAGGGCTTCAATTCCCTGGGCGCTGCATTCGGCAGCCCGCAACCGGCCACTGCGCTGCCCGATCCCTACTGGATCGCGCATGACCGTGACGTCGCGACACTCCTGGGCCTGGACGAGCACTGGATGAGCAGCGACCAGGCGCTGCAGGCCTTGAGTGGCAACACCATGCTGCCGGGCAGCGCTCCCCATGCCAGCGTCTACGGCGGACACCAGTTCGGCGTCTGGGCCGGACGCCTGGGAGACGGCCGGGCCGTGCTGCTGGGTGAAACCGCGCAGGGACAGGAAATCCAGCTCAAGGGCAGCGGGCGCACTCCCTATTCGCGAGGCGCCGACGGGCGCGCCGTGCTGCGCTCGTCGATCCGCGAATTCCTGGCCTGCACCGCCATGCATGGCCTGGGCATCCCCACCACGCGGGCGCTGGCGCTCGTCGGCTCGCCCCTGCCCGTTCAGCGCGAGGAGCCGGAAACCGCCGCCGTCCTCACGCGCGTCGCGCCCAGCTTCATCCGCTTCGGCCACTTCGAATGGTTCGCGTCTCAAGGCCAGATGGCAGAGCTGCGCCAGCTCGCCGACTACGTCATCGAGCGCTACTACCCCGAATGCCGCGAAGCAGACAGCGCACACGGCAATGCCTACATCAATCTGCTGCGCGCGGTCAGCGAGCGCACCGCGCACCTGATCGCGCAGTGGCAGGCCGCAGGCTTCATGCACGGCGTGATGAACACCGACAACATGAGCATCCTCGGCCTCACGCTTGACTACGGACCGTTCCAGTTCATGGACGGCTACGACCCGCGCCACATCTGCAACCACAGCGACCCGCTGGGCCGCTACGCCTACGACGAGCAGCCCGCCGTGGCTCACTGGAACCTCGCCTGCCTGGCGCGCGCGCTGCTGCCGCTGATCGGCGAGACGGCGCAGGCACAGGCCGCCATCGCCGTTTACCCGCAGACTTTCAACCGTGCCTACCTTGAACAGATGCGGCGAAAACTCGGCCTGCAGGAAGCCTGGGAGGGTGACGAAGCAAGCATCGCCGCGCTGCTGGCACTGCTGGCCAGCGACCACGTGGACTACCCGGTCTTCTGGCGGCGCCTGTCCCGGGCCATCGCCTCCGACCACATGGCACCCGTGCGCGACCTGCTCGTGGACCGAAGCGCATTCGACGCCTGGTTGCTCTCATTACAAAAGCATCTCGCGCAGTATGGTAAAGCACAAAACCCCGATTTGATGCTAAAAACAAATCCCCGATTTGTGCTGCGCACGCACCTGGCCGAACACGCCATCCGGGATGCGAAACTTCAGAACTTCGAAACACTCCAAACGCTGCACGAGGTGCTCGCGCATCCTTACGACGAACACCCGGGCCAGGACGCCTGGGCAGGTTTGCCTCCCGATTGGGCCGACACCCTCACCCTGAGCTGCTCATCATGATTTTCAACATCACCCGAACCGACGACGAATGGCGCGCCGCGCTCGCCGGCAAACATGCCGAGCCCGGCGCCTTCGAAGTGACGCGCCACGCCGCTACCGAACGCCCGTTCACGGGCAAGTATGAACGCCACTGGGAGGATGGCAGCTACCACTGCATCTGCTGCGGCGCCAAGCTGTTCGAATCGGGCACCAAGTTTGACGCGGGCTGCGGCTGGCCCAGCTTTTCCGAGGCTCTTCCCGGCGCCATCCGCGAGATCGAGGACGGCAGCCTCGGCATGCGGCGCACCGAAACCGTGTGCGCGCAGTGCGGCGCGCACCTGGGCCACGTTTTCAACGATGGGCCGGCCCCCACCGGTCTGCGATACTGCATGAATTCTGCCTCGCTCGATTTCGAGCCTCCCTCGCGATGAAGCTGCTGATCGACTTTTTCCCCATCATCCTGTTCTTTGCAGCATTCAAGTTCTGGGGCATCTACACCGCCACCGCCGTGGCCATCGCCGCCACCGTGGTGCAGATCGGCTACATGCGCATGCATCATGGCAAGGTCGATGCCATGCAGTGGCTGAGCCTGGGCGTGATCGTGGTGTTCGGCGGCGCGACGCTGCTGGCCCACAGCGAGACCTTCATCAAGTGGAAGCCCACGGTGCTCTATTGGCTCATGGGCGGGGCGCTGCTCGTGGGGCAGTTGATTCTGAAGAAGAACTTCATCAAGACCCTCATGGGCGCGCAGATCACGCTGCCAGACACCATCTGGGCGCGCCTGAACTGGGGTTGGACCGGATTCTTCACGACCATGGGCGCCATCAACCTCTGGGTGGCCTACACCTTCGACACCGACACCTGGGTCAATTTCAAACTCTTCGGCAGCCTCGGCCTCATGGTCGTCTTCATCATCGCGCAGGCCCTGTATCTCTCGCGCTATGTCGAAGAAGACGCCAGCGCGCCGCGTCAGGACGTACAACCATGAGCACCACCATCACTCCGCCGGGCACAGGCAACACCGTCACCGCCGAAGTCATCGACAGCCATCTGCGCACAGTCTTCGAGCCCACGCAGCTCGAAGTGCTGGACGAGAGCTGGCTGCACGAAGGCCACACCGGCGCCAACGGCACGGGTTACGGCACCCACTTTCGCGTGCGCATCGCCGCAGCCGCCCTGCACGGCAAGCGCCGCGTGGAGCAACACCGCCTTGTGTATGATGCGCTTCGCGATGACATCGCGGCAGGCGCGCATGCCGTCGCCATCGAAATTCTCTGAATCTCAGCCTTATGTTGCCCTGCGGGCGCGTTACCCGTTCTCTTTCCTTCCTCGCATCATCTCCATGCAAAACAAGCTCTTGTCCGGCCTGATGGCCGTTGCCGTCGCGGGCGCATTCGCCCTGCCGGTTGCTGCTCAAAACATCGCCGTCGTCAACGGCAAGCCCGTGCCGACGTCACGCGCCGACCTGTTTCAACACCAGCTGGAGCAGTCGGGCCGTGAAGTCACGCCTGAGCTCAAGAAACAGATCCGGGAAGAAGTCATCGCGCGCGAGGTCTTCATGCAGGAAGCGCAGAAGCGCGGTCTGCAAAACGGCCAGGATTTCAAGGACCAGATGGAATTGGCCCGCCAGGCCCTGCTGATCCGCGAGCTGTTCACCGATTACCAGAAGAAGAACCCGGTCACCGACGCTGAAATCAAGGCCGAGTACGACAAGTTCGTTGCCGCCAATACCGGCAAGGAATACAAGGCCAGCCACATCCTGGTCGACAGCGAAGACAAGGCCAAGGCCATCGTCGCGCAACTGGACAAGGGCGGCAATTTCGAGGAAATCGCCAAGAAGGAATCCAAGGATCCGGGCTCCGGCGCCAAGGGCGGTGACCTAGGCTGGGCCAATCCGAGCAGCTACGTCCCCGAATTCACCGAGGCCATGATCAAGCTGGAAAAAGGCAAGATCACGCAAACGCCGGTCAAGAGCCAGTTCGGCTGGCACGTCATCCGCCTGGACGACGTGCGTGATGCCCAGCTGCCCAAGCTCGACGACGTGAAAGCCCAGATCCGCCAGCAGCTGGAACAGCAAAAGCTCGTGCAATTCCAGAAGGATCTGCGCGAGAAGGCCAAGGTGGAATAAGTACACCCGAGCTCTTCGAGAACAACGCGGCCGATGGCCGCGTTTTTCATGCCCTGGCGACCCAGCCCGCCAGCACCAGCGCAGCAATCATGACCGGTTGATGCAGCATGTAGTACAGCAGGCTGTGGCGTCCGAGCGACGCGAGCGCCCTCCCCCCACCGCTCACAAGCGGCCTGGCAAGCCACGCCGGGTGATGCCGCAACAGCCATTGCCCGCTGGCCACGCCCCACCAGAAGACCCCCATCCACGGGAAGAGCGGCACGTAGTCTTCCGTGACGGGCTTGCGCGTGATCAGGCCCAGCCAGTTCAACCAGCGGCTGTCGAACGCACCGGCCGCAAACGCCAGGGGCCCGCCCAGCAGCCACGAGGCCACCGACGGCAACAGGAAGGACAGGCCACCGGCAATCCAGAGCCAGTTCCCCAGGCCCCGCGTGACGCGCGCGAGCAGCCACATCAACGCCATGCCGTGCAGCACTCCGAAGTAGATGAAGCTGCGCGGAAACATCACCAGCGAGCCCGCCGTCACCAAAAGCGCGCACGCGGCAATCTGCGCCCAGCGCCTGCCCAGGCGCCGCCACGAGACACCGCGCGCCTCGGCGATGGCCTGCCCCATGCCTGCGCACAGCAGGAACAGGCTCAGGATCAGCGTGCGCTGCACCGTCCAGAGCGGGTCGCGGTAAAAATCCTGGTGCCAGTAACCAAAGTGGTTCAGGTCAAAACCGAAGTGGTAGAGCGTCATCCACACCAGCGCGAGGGCGCGCAGGGCATCCAGCGCGGCGTAGCGGCTTGAAGGGCTCGATTCATCCGACGGCATGTTCACCTCTTGGGTCCGCCTGCGCGGCAGAAACAAAAATGGGGTTGACTTCGAAGTCAACCCCATGCATTTTGGTCGGAGCGATAGGATTCGAACCTACGACCCTCTGGTCCCAAACCAGATGCGCTACCAGACTGCGCTACGCTCCGAAGAGTAAACCCACGCGCCTTCGCGCGGCAACCGGATCAGGTTGGAGCCGGCCCGCGCCCCGCCAGGTGGCGGAAGGTGATGCGCCCCTTGGTCAGATCGTAGGGCGACATCTCCAGCGAAACCTTGTCACCCGCCAGAATGCGGATGTGGTGCTTGCGCATCTTGCCGCCCGTATAGGCAATGAGCTGGTGGCCATTGTCCAGCGTGACGCGAAAGCGCGAATCAGGCAGCACTTCAGTCACGCTGCCCTGCATTTCAATGAGTTCTTCCTTTGCCATAAAGGTCTGTGCTTTTCTCCGGAGGGGTCGCCATCGCGCTCGAGCCAACCCAGCCGCGCAAGCGAAAATCAATCGCGTATTGTACTGTGAGTCGTAACTTTGAGGTACGCTTTCGGGGCATGCCGTTACACTGCGCGCTTTTGCACCCGCCGTGTCAGACCGCTTCGCCACCGCCCTTCAATACCTGGCCCCCAAGCAGGCCCTGACGCAACTGGCCGGTCGTTGGGCGCACGCACGAGCGGGCCGCTTTACCACGGCCACGATACGCTGGTTCGTCAGGCGCTATCAGGTGGACATGACCGAAGCTCTTGAGCCCGACATCACGGCCTACGCGAGCTTCAACGATTTTTTCACCCGTGCGCTCAGGCCTGAGGCCCGGCCCATCGCACCCGCGCGCCTGAGCTGCCCGGTGGACGGGGCGGTCAGCCAGCTGGGCCGCATCACACAGGGCTGCATCGTCCAGGCCAAAGGCCACACCTACACCGTCAGTGCCCTGCTCGGGGGCGACAGTGCCCTGGCAGCGCAGTTCGAGGGGGGGCGGTTCGTCACGCTCTACCTGAGCCCGCGCGACTACCACCGCATCCACATGCCCTGCCGCGGACGGCTCATGCACATGACGCACATTCCGGGCAGCCTCTTTTCGGTCAACCCGGTGACGGCACGCAACGTCCCGGGACTGTTCGCCCGCAATGAACGCGTCGTCTGCCTGTTCGAAACCGAACTCGGCGCCATGGCGCTCGTGCTGGTGGGCGCCACCATCGTCGGCAGCATGTGCATGGTCTGGCACGGCCAGGTCAATCCCCCACGATCCGGCCACATCCGCCACTGGGACTATGCGCAACAAGACATCATCCTGGACCAGGGCGAGGAAATGGGGCGATTCCAGCTCGGCTCCACCGTGATCGTGCTGCTGCCCGAAGGACCCACGCAGTGGCAGGCCGGCTGGACCCCCGGACGCGCTGTGCGCCTGGGAGAAGCCATGGCACAGGAAGACATCGAACCCGGAAACAGCCGTTGACCGCTCGCGCCCCATGGCCCGCCGCACCGATGGCTGACTCTTCGGACACGGCCGCCTTCAGGCTCAGAGGCTGTGGGTGTAGCCCAGGTTCTGCAGCGTCGGTATCCGCTCTGTCGTGAACAAGGTGGGGGCCAGCTCCAGCTCGCGCGTCGCCACCGGCTCCGCATGGTCCAGCAGATACACCACCAGCTCAAGCCGGCGCAGTTTCACATAGTCCACGGTTTCCCAGCGACCCGCGTACTTGACCCGAACGCCATGGCGGAACACCGGCATGACGAAGTGTTTGCTCCATCCCTGCGGGACGGATTCGGACGAGTGCTCACGGGTCGTTGCCTGGACTTGCATGCCATTTGTATCGGCAATTGCCGACCATACCTGAGCCCGAAAACGCAAAACCACCCCATGGGGTGGTTCTGTCGTCTGTCCACCGAGGGGCAGCAGAGCTGCCCGAGGCCTCAGTGAAACTGCGCTTCTTCGGTGGAACCGGTGAGCGCCTTGACCGAGGAGCTGCCCCCCTGGATCACGGTGGTCACGTCGTCGAAGTAGCCCGCGCCCACTTCCTGCTGATGGCTCACGAAGGTGTAGCCCTGCTGGCGCGCCGCGAACTCGGGCTCCTGCACCATTTCCACGTAGTGTTTCATGCCCTCGCCCTGCGCATAGGCATGCGCCAGCTTGAAGGTGTTGAACCAGTTGCTGTGGATGCCCGCGAGCGTGATGAACTGGAACTTGTAGCCCAGCGCCGAGAGATCGTCCTGGAAGGTGGCGATCTGCTTGTCGCTCAGGTTCTTCTTCCAGTTGAACGAGGGCGAGCAGTTGTAGGCCAGCAGCTTGTTCGGCGACGAAGCCAGCACGGCCTGCGCGAACTCGCGGGCAAAGCCGATGTCGGGCACGCCGGTTTCGCACCACACCAGATCGGCATAGGGCGCGTAGGCCACGCCGCGGCTGATGGCTTGCTCCAGGCCGTTCTTCACGCGAAAGAACCCCTCTTGCGTGCGCTCGCCCGTGAGGAAGGCCTTGTCGTTGGCGTCATGGTCGGACGTGATCAGATTGGCGGCTTCGGCATCGGTGCGCGCGAGCACGATGGTGGGCACGCCCATCACGTCGGCCGCGAAACGCGCCGCGGTGAGCTTCTCGATCGCTTCCTGCGTCGGCACCAGCACCTTGCCGCCCATGTGGCCGCACTTCTTGACCGCGGCGAGTTGGTCCTCGAAGTGCACGCCCGCCACGCCCGCCGTGATCATGTTCTTCATCAGCTCGAAGGCGTTGAGCACGCCGCCGAAACCGGCTTCGGCATCGGCCACGATGGGCAGGAAGTAGTCGATGAACTCCTTGTCGCCAGGATTGGTGCCGCGGCCCCACTGGATCTCGTCGGCGCGCTTGAAGGTGTTGTTGATGCGGCGCACCATCGTGGGCACCGAGTCGTAGGCGTACAGCGACTGGTCGGGGTACATGGTCTCGCTGGTGTTGCCGTCCGCCGCCACCTGCCAGCCCGAGAGGTAGACGGCTTCGAGGCCCGCCTTGGCCTGCTGCATGGCCTGGCCGGCGGTGATGGCGCCAAACGCGTTGATATAGCCCTTCTTGGCGCCGCCATGCAGCTTCTCCCAGAGCTTTTCCGCGCCCAGCCTGGCCAGCGTGTATTCGGGCTGGACACTGCCGCGCAGGCGCACGACGTCGGCAGCCTTGTAGCCGCGCTTCACATCCTTCCAACGGGGGTTCTGCGCCCAGTCCTTCTCAAGGGCGGCGATTTGTTGTTCACGGCTGAGCTGTGCGCTGAGCGATTGCGGCATGGTCTTCTCCGAAGGTTGAAAAAGGGGTGGTGCCTGCGTCGGCGCCATGGTTGAATTCTAAGTCTTATAGAAGAGTTGATTTATGTCTTGTGTCTTATACAAGACATAAATTTTATTCAATTAAATCAATCGATTACGATCAATTTATCGGATTATGATATCAAATTTCTTGTATTGAGAAATTTTCGTGCAGTGCAACATTCGAATTTTCAACAGAGAATTCACGATTTCACAATATGAATTCATCTGATCTGCGTCAGCCGGACGTGCGCGCTACGATCGTTGCACCGCCTCGAGGAAAGCAAGCCATGATCCCGTCGACCCGCTCTTCAACCCCCCTGTCCTTTGCCGTCATGGGAGCGGGGGCCGTGGGATGCTACTTCGGTGCCCTGCTTGCGCGCGCGGGCCACGCGGTCACGCTGGTGGGGCGCCCGTCGCACGTACAGGCCATCCAGGCGAGCGGCCTGCGGCTGCAGACGACCACGGGCGATGAACACATCGCCCTGATGGCCAGCACTCAGCCTGACGCGGTGCGCGGAGCCGACGTCGTGCTGCTGTGCGTCAAGTCCGGAGACACGCAAGAGGCCGCGCGGCAGATCGAGCCTTTCGTCGGCCCCCACACGCTGGTGCTGACGCTGCAAAACGGCGTGGACAACGATGAGCAGGCGCGCGCCATTCTCGGCCAGCGCTGCACCGTGGCGGCCGCCGTGGTGTATGTCGCCACGGCCATGGCGGCACCGGGCCATGTGCGCCACTACGGTCGCGGTGATCTCGTGCTGGCTCCCTCGCCGATGAGCGAGCAAGTGGCCGCGCAACTGCAGGCAGCCGGCATTCCGACGCGTGTCTCGGACAACGTCCGGGGCGCCCTCTGGGCGAAGCTCATCATCAACAGCGCCTACAACGCCCTGTCCGCCCTGTTGCAGCAGCCCTACGGCTGGCTGATGAGCCAGCCCGGCGCCGATGAGCTGGTGCAGGACATCGTCGCCGAATGCCTCGCCGTGGCCCATGCGGATGGCGTGAGCATCCCCGGCGACATCCAGGCGGCGCTGCGCTCCATCGTGCAGACGATGCCCGGGCAGCTCTCGTCCACCGCGCAGGACATCGCGCGCGGCAAGCCTACGGAAATCGAGCATCTAAATGGCTATGTGGTCCAGCGGGGCCGGGCCCTCGGCATCGCCACGCCCGTCAATCACGCCCTGCTCGTCCTGGTGCGCATGCGGCAGGGTTGCGGCGCCCCTGCGGACACGGCATGAATCTTCGCCTTTCATAGCGGCACGCGCTTGAGCCGTGCGGGCGCGCGGTGGAAAAGGTGCGCAAAAGCAACAAAATCAGCGCACGCGCGCAAGGCGGCCCGCAAATGGCAACGGACTTTATCATCCAAACTGGCGGTACGCGCGTTTCCACGTTACCATAGCGCTATCCTTTTCGATGTTCCGGCGGACATTGCCGCATCTGTGCATCCTTCAGCACCAGGAGACACGTACATGGGTTCAAAAGAAAACGCCGCCGTCAATCAGCTCCTGGAACGACTGGAGCGACGCTACGCGCTGCGCGTGCTCTGGGCACTGCGCGACGGGCATCCGCAGACCTTCCGCCTGCTGCAGGACAGCGTGGGCAACATCACCCCGAACACCCTCAACACCCGCATCAAGGAACTGCGCGAAGCCGGTTTCCTCGACCACGGCAGCGACGGCTACATCGTGACCGCCTCAGGCCAGGATCTGCTCAAGCGTCTGTCGGACCTGCAGGCGTTCGCCACGCGCTGGGTCGCGGCGCGCGCCAGGAAATAACCCACCTCCCCCTCCCTGTACAAGGAATACGCGCGTGCCATTCATCACCACCCCGTCCGGACTGCAATACGAAGACGTGTGCATCGGCAGCGGAACACCCGCCTCGGCAGGCTGCTCCGTTCATGTGCATTACACGGGCTGGCTGCACGAGGACGGCGCCAGGGGAGCACGTTTCGATTCCAGCCGCGACCGGGGCGAGCCCTTCGAATTTCCGCTGGGCGCCGGCATGGTGATCCGAGGCTGGGACGAGGGCGTACAGGGCATGCAGGTGGGTGGCCAGCGCACGCTGCTCATTCCCTCAGCGCTCGGCTATGGGGCTCGCGGAGCCGGTGGCGTGATCCCTCCGAACGCCACGCTGATCTTCGACGTCGAATTGCTGGCTATCGACTGACCCGGGAGCGCGTGAGCAGGCTCACGACCCAGGTCGTCACGAAGGACAGCGGCGCTCCGAAGACACCCGCCGAGATGGGCTCTATGCCCCACCACAGACCCGGCACCAGCATCGATTGCGGCAGAAGGGCGCGCAGCGCGGTGTTGTGGATCACGAGGTAGTAGACCGTCACGCTGAGGCCGACCAGCATGCCAGCCACGGCGCCGGCCCGCGTGGTTCTGCGCCAGTAAATGCCCAGCACCATGGTCGGCACGAAGGTCGCGGCCGCGATTGAAAACGAGGCCGCCACCAGCGGCAGGATTTCCGAAGGCTTGAGCGCGGCGACAAAGGCCGCGGCCAGCGCCACCGTGAGCAGCGTGAACTTGGTGAGAATCACGCGCTGCTCCGGCGAGGCCCTGTGCCGGGTGGACTGGAAGTACAGATCGCGCACCAGCGCATTGCTGATCGTGAGCAGCAAGCCGTCGGCCGTCGACAGTGCCGCCGCCAGCCCACCAGCGGCCACCAGCCCCGAAATCACGTAGGGAAGCCCCCCGATCTCGGGCGTCGCCAGCACCAGCAGGTCAGCACCCAGGTGCACCTCGCCGAACTGCACGATGCCGTCGCCGTTCATGTCCTGCACCGACAGGAGCGACGGATCCACCCTCGCCCACTGCGCAATCCAGCCGGGCAGCGCATCGAAGCGGCTACCCACGAGATGCGTCATCATCTCGAACTTCACCAGTGCCGCAAGAGCTGGAATGCTCAGGTACAGGAGCGCCACGAACACGAGTGACCAGGCCACCGACGCGCGCGCGCCCGCCACCGAAGGCACGGTGTAGTAACGCATCAGGAGGTGCGGCATGCCGGCGGTGCCGAGCATCAGGCAGAACAACAGCGCCAGAAAATTGCGCCGCGAGAGTTCGTACTGCGCCTGCTGCGTCTCGTCTCCCGCCGGGTCACCCGCAAAGGGCTGGGTGTGCCTGGGCAGACCACCAAGCGGCCGGGCGCGCTCCTGGTTTTCCACCAGCTCCCGCGTCCAGCGGGCACGGGCCTCGGCCTCGTCGCGCGGCATCGCCAGCAGCTCCCGGCTCGCCGCCACGATCAGGTCCACCTCCGCATTGCGCGAGCGCAATTGCTGGATGCGCTCGCGCGCCTCGCGCCGCTCACGCTCGAGCGCGGCGGGCACATCGGCCAGTCGCTCCTGGTAGTCGCGCACCCTGTTCTCGTAGGCGGCAATCACCTGCTTCTCGGCGTCGGATGCCAGCAGCGCGCTCTCGCGCTCGGCGATCTTGCCCAGCTGCTGCCCGTAGGCCAGCGGCGCGGCCGGATTGCCCAGCTGCTTGTAGGACAGCCAGGAGACGGGAATCAGGAACGCCAGCAGCAGCACGACGTACTGGGCCACCTGCGTCCAGGTGATCGCGCGCATGCCGCCCAGGAACGAGCACAGCAGCACGCCACCCAGCCCCAGCATGATGCCGATCTCGAACTGCACCCCCGTGAGCCGCGATGCAATCAGCCCCACGCCATAGATCTGCGCCACCACGTAGGTGAACGAACACAGGACCGCACCGATGGCCGCGAGGATGCGCGGCCAGCTGCCACCGAAGCGCACCTGGAAAAAATCCGGAATGGTGTAGAGCTGCATCGCCCGCAGAGCCGGTGCAATCAGCATCGCCACCAGCACGAACCCTCCCGTCCAGCCCAGCATGTAGGCCAACCCCCCCGGTACGCCCGGAACACCGGAAAACCCCTGCAGGTACAACGCCCCGGACAGGCTGATGAAGGAGGCTGCGCTCATCCAGTCGGCGGCGGTGGCCATCCCGTTGTAGATCGGCGGAATGCGCCGTCCGGCGACGTAATACTCCGCCGGATCGGAAGTGCGGCCGTAGACGCCGACCGCAGCATAGGCCATCACGGTCAGGAACAGGAAGATCGGTCCGATCCAGTGCCGCGAGAGCCCGCGCTGCTCGGCCCAGGCCATCGCGCCGACGAAACCCAGCAGGCCGATGACGTACAGCCCCATCACGCGATTCAGGCGCGCGATGTAGGGGCGCTCCACCGGCTCAGCCATGTGGCCCCGCATCGCGGCGTGCCGGCGCGGCTTCGTTGGCGCGTCGGTCATACCCGCGCATCACCCAGTAGTAGACCCAGATGAGCACGATGAACACCAGCACGCCGCCCTGAGCCGCCACCCAGTAACTGAAAGGCCACGGGCCAATCCGGAACTGCAGGTATTCGGCGAAATAACCCACGCCGAACGATGATGCTGCCCACACGGCGAGCAGCACCAGCTTGAAGCCGAGGTGGTGCAGGTCCGGCAAGGCCGGGTCCAGCGGCACCCCCACCCGCTCGGGGCCGGAATCGGGTGTGGGAGCCGGTGACATGCGCGAGTCAGGCGGCGCAGGGCTCAGCGCGCAAGCTGCTGCCAGGTGGCAACCACCGTATCGGGGTTGAGCGAAATCGAGACGATGCCCTCATCCGCCAGCCACTGGGCGAAATCCGGATGGTCGCTGGGACCCTGGCCGCAGATGCCCACATACTTGCCCTGGCGCTTGCACGCGGCAATCGCCTGCATGAGCAGCGCCTTCACGGCCGGGTCGCGTTCGTCGAAATCGCGCGCGAGCAGTTCCAGCCCAGAATCCCGATCGAGCCCGAGCGTGAGTTGCGTCAGGTCATTCGACCCGACCGAGAAACCGTCGAAATATTCGAGGAATTCATCGGCCAGCACCGCATTGCTCGGCACCTCGCACATCATGATGATCTTCAGGTCGTCTTCACCACGCTTGAGGCCGTGCTCGGCCAGCAGCTCGATCACGCGCCTGGCCTGTCCCAGCGTGCGCACGAACGGCACCATCACCTGCACGTTGACGAGGCCCATCTCTCCACGCACGCGCTTCAAGGCTTCGCACTCCATGGCGAACGCCTCGGCGAATTCGGCGCTGATGTAGCGTGCCGCGCCGCGAAAGCCCAGCATGGGGTTTTCTTCGTCGGGCTCGTAGCGGCTGCCGCCGATGAGCTTGCGGTACTCGTTGCTCTTGAAGTCCGACAGGCGCACGATCACGGGCTTGGGCCAGAAGGCGGCGGCAATGGTCGCCACGCCCTCGGCCACCTTGTCCACGTAAAAGGCCCGCGGGCTGGCATGGCCGCGCGCCACGCTCTCCACGGCCTTCTTCAGGTCGGCATCGACGGCGGGGTAGTCCAGGATGGCCTTGGGGTGCACGCCGATGTTGTTGTTGATGATGAACTCCAGCCGAGCCAGCCCCACGCCGTCGTTGGGCAGCTGGGCAAAATCGAACGCGAGTTGCGGGTTGCCCACATTCATCATGATCTTGGTGGCAATCTTGGGCATCTCGCCGCGCTGCACCTCGGTCACCTCGGTTTCCAGCAGGCCATCGTAGATGCGGCCGGTGTCGCCCTCGGCGCAGCTCACCGTGACCAGCGTGCCATCCTTGAGCAATTCCGTCGCATTGCCGCAGCCGACCACAGCGGGAATGCCAAGCTCGCGCGCGATGATGGCCGCGTGGCAGGTTCTGCCGCCCCGGTTGGTGACGATGGCACTGGCCTTTTTCATGACCGGCTCCCAGTTGGGGTCGGTCATGTCGGTCACGAGCACGTCACCGGCCTGCACCTTGTCCATCTCGCGGATGTCGTGCACCAGCCGCACCGGGCCGGTGCCTATCTTCTGCCCGATCGCGCGGCCCTCGGCCAGCACCGCGCCCGTGCTCTTGAGCCTGAAGCGCTGCTCGGCCTGGCCCTTGGCCTGGCTCTTCACCGTCTCGGGGCGCGCCTGCAGGATGTAAAGCTGGCCGTCGCCTCCGTCCTTGCCCCATTCGATGTCCATCGGACGGCCGTAATGCTGCTCGATGGTGAGCGCGTAGTGCGCGAGCTGCTCCACCTCGGCATCCGTCAGGCTGTAGCGGTTGCGCAGCTCGGCAGCCACATCGGTGGTCTTGACGAGCTTGCCACTGGCGGCCTTTTCCTCGGGCGTGGAAAACACCATCTGGATCAGCTTGGAACCGAGGTTGCGCCGGATCACCGCGCGCTTGCCCGCGCGCAGCATGGGTTTGTGCACGTAGAACTCGTCCGGGTTCACCGCGCCCTGCACCACCGTCTCGCCCAGGCCGTAGCTGCTGGTGATGAAAACCACCTGATCAAAACCGCTTTCAGTGTCGATGGTGAACATCACGCCGGCCGCGCCCAGGTCCGAGCGCACCATGCGCTGCACGCCCGCCGACAGCGCCACCACGTCGTGCGCGAAGCCCTTGTGCACGCGATAGCTGATGGCGCGATCGTTGTAGAGGCTGGCGAACACCTCCTTCATCTTGTGCAACACGTCCTCGATACCGACGACGTTCAGAAAAGTCTCCTGCTGTCCGGCAAACGAGGCATCGGGCAGATCCTCGGCCGTGGCCGAGCTGCGCACGGCGAAGCTCGTCTGCGCGTTTCCGCTGCTCAACGCGGCGAAGGCATCGCGCACGGCCTTTTCCAGGTCGGCCGGAAAAGGCTGGTTTTCCACCCAGCCACGGATCTCGGTGCCCGCCTCGGCCAGCGCGCGCACGTCATCGACATCGAGGCGCGCCAGGCGCTCGCTGATGCGGGCCGACAGGCCTTCGTATTTCAGGAACTCGCGAAACGCGTGCGCCGTCGTCGCAAAGCCCGTGGGCACGCGCATGCCTTGGGGCAGTTGAGAAATCATCTCGCCGAGGCTGGCATTCTTGCCGCCGACCACCTCGACGTCGGTCATCCTCAGGTTTTCAAACGGTACGACCAGGGCGGTCGCCTCAAAGCGTGCAGACATGGGAAAGCTCCAGAAGTTGAAACCGGGTCTGCCGCGCCCCGCAAGTCGGGCAGGCGAACGCCCATGCAGCCTCTTGGGCTTTGTCGTTGGAGGTGTAGGCCAGCGCGCTGCATGGTGCAAGAAACATGAATAATCACTCGATTGTAGGCGTTGCGCATGCAACGCCGCTACCCCCTGTCGACCCGGCCCCGGCCCGCACGCATGACCCATCGCACCGTATTTTTCGTCTCCGACGGCACCGGCATCACCGCCGAAACCTTCGGCAACGCCATCCTCGCGCAATTCGACATCGAGCCCCGGCGCGTGCGCCTGCCTTTCATCGATTCCGAGGACAAGGCGCATCAGGTGGTGCGCCAGATCAATCACACGGCCGAGGTCGAAGCGCGCAAGCCGCTGGTGTTCACCACGCTCGTGGACATGCAGGTGCTCAAGGTGATCCGGGATGAGTGCAAGGGCATGATGCTGGACATGTTCGGCACCTTCGTGCAACCGCTGGAAGACGAGCTGGGCATCAAGAGCCACCATCGCGTCGGGCGTTTCTCGGACATCAGCCAGAACAAGCAGTACCACGACCGCATCGAGGCGATCAACTTCAGCCTGGCGCACGATGACGGCCAGACGCATGACGACCTGGCCGGTGCCGACGTGATTCTGGTGGGCGTCTCGCGCAGCGGCAAGACACCCACCAGCCTGTATCTGGCGATGCAGCACGGGCTGAAGGCGGCCAACTACCCCTTGATTCCCGAGGACTTCGAACGCAAGCAGTTGCCACCCGCGCTGGCACCGTTTCGCAAGAAGATCTTCGGCCTGACCATCAGCCCCGAGCGCCTGTCGGAGATCCGCAGCGAGCGCCGCCCCGGCTCACGCTACGCCAGCCTGACCAACTGCCGCGCCGAGGTGCACGAGGCCGAGGCCATGATGCGCCGCTCGGGCATCCGCTGGCTGTCCTCGACCACCAAATCCATCGAAGAGATCGCTACCACTATCCTGCAGGAAATCCGGCCGGAACGGCTCGGCTACTGAGTCCGACCATTTCCGGCCATTGGCATCACAAATGAAACGGTGTAACGCCTTCAGGCCAACGCCCTGAATTTGTATTGGTTTTTACAATCAAAACCAGAGCAAAGGAGTTCACCATGAAGCAGGTAGAGCACGTCTTCAGCGCCCCACAGGGCCACTGGGTGGGCGACGGTTTTCCGGTGCGCACGCTGTTCAACTACCACCAGCACGCGCCGCTGCTCTCGCCCTTCCTGATGCTAGATTACGGCGGCCCGGCGCAATTCGAGCCCACCACGCGCCGGCGCGGCGTGGGCGAGCACCCGCACCGGGGCTTTGAAACCGTCACCATCGTCTTCGATGGCGAGGTCGAGCACCTCGATTCCACTGGCCAGGGCGGCACGATCGGCCCGGGCGACGTGCAGTGGATGACCGCCGCCAGCGGCATCCTGCACGAGGAATTCCACGGTCGCGAATGGGCACGCCGGGGCGGCCGGTTCGAGATGGCGCAGCTCTGGGTCAACCTGCCCGCGCGCGACAAGCGCGCCGCGCCCGGCTACCAGGCGATCAGCGCCGCGCAGATTCCCACCGTGGTGCTGGCCCATGGCGCGGGCAGCGCGCGTCTCATCGCGGGCGAGCTCGATGGCCGACGAGGCCCGGCCAACACCTTCACCCCCATGCACGTCTGGGACGTGCGTCTGAAGGCGGGCGGCGCCTGCGAGCTGCCGCTGCCCGAGGGCTGGAGCAGCGCCGTGGTCGTGCTGCAGGGCCATATGACCGTGGGCGACACCGCCGCGTTCGACGCGCAGGTGGTGCACCTGAGCCGCGCGGGCAGCGGCGCACGCGTGGCTGCCGAGAGCGGCGCGCATCTGCTGGTGCTGAGCGGCGAACCGATCGATGAGCCCATCGCCGCCTACGGCCCGTTCGTGATGAACACCCAGGCCGAAATCCGCCAGGCCTTCGTCGATCTGCAGGGCGGGCACTTCGGCGAGATGCCGCGCCGCGCCACCGTGGAGGGCTGAGCGCCATGACTGCAGCACACGACGGCGTGATCGACATCATCGCGGCGCGTGAGCGGCCGCTGGACGGCCTGGCAGTGCGCCGCCTGCTGCCCACCGCGCGGCGCAAGACCGTGGGGCCGTGGATCTTCCTGGACCACATGGGCCCGAACCAGTTCGCGCCCGGCGACGGCATGAACGTGCGCCCGCACCCGCACATCGGCCTGGCCACCGTCACCTACCTGTTCGAAGGCGAAATCCTGCACCGCGACTCCCTGGGCAACGTGCAGACCATCACCCCCGGCGACATCAATCTGATGGTGGCGGGGCGCGGCATCACGCATTCGGAGCGCGAACGCCCGGAGGTGCGCCATCGCGCCCACCGCCTGCACGGCCTGCAGCTCTGGCTGGCGTTGCCCGAGGCCGATGAGGGCGGCGAACCGGCCTTTCTGCACTACGGCGCCGCCGAACTGCCCAAGGTGGTGATCGGCGGCGTGGCCGCACGCGTGATGATGGGCGCGGCCTGGGGCGTGCGCTCGCCGGTGCGCAGCTACTCGGGCGCGCTCTACGCCGAGGCCGAGCTGCGCGCGGGCCAGAGCCTGCGCCTGCCGCAGGTGCCCGAACTGGCTCTGTACACCGCCAGCGGCACGCTGAGTGCGAACGCCACGCCGCTGCCTGAACACGCGCTCGCCGTGCTCGACGGTCCGACCGGCGTGACGGTACGCGCCGCGACCGACGCACGCATCGCGCTCATTGGCGGCGAAGCCATCGGGCCGCGCTTCATCGACTGGAATTTCGTCGCGAGCACCAAGGCGCGCATCGCGCAGGCGCGCGAGGACTGGATGCAGCAGCGCTTTCCCAAGGTGGTGGGTGACGAGGTGGAATTCATCCCGCTGCCGCAATAAACCGGTTTTGATAGCTGTCAGCGCTTACCCACAAAGCGCTGGAGCCAGATTTTTCTTATATTTTTTGACGGCAAGCCACGTCAGCGCAGCACGTCGCCCGTGTGCGCAAGCGCCCGAAGGGGAAGGTGCCGAACACCTCCCCGGCATCGAGCCTCAGCCCGCGGCAGCCGCCGTGTTGCGCAGCCTGATGTGCAGCTCGCGCAGCTGCTTTTCATCGACCGGCGACGGCGCCTGCGTGAGCAGATCCTGCGCGCGCTGGGTCTTGGGGAAGGCGATCACGTCGCGGATGGATTCGGCGCCGGTCATCAGCGTGATGAGGCGGTCCAGGCCGAAGGCCAGGCCGCCGTGCGGCGGCGCGCCGTACTGCAGCGCATCGAGCAGGTAGCCGAATTTGGCACGCGCCTCCTCGGGGCCGATCTTGAGCGCGGCAAATACCTTGCTCTGCACGTCGGCGCGGTGGATACGCACCGAACCGCCGCCGAGCTCCCAGCCGTTCAAGACCATGTCGTAGGCCTTGGACAGGCAGGCGCCCGGGTCGGTATCCATCAGGTTTTCATGGCCGTCCTTCGGCGAGGTGAACGGATGGTGCACGGCCACCCAGCGGTCTTCCTCGTCGTCGTGCTCGAACATCGGGAAGTCCACCACCCACAATGGCGCCCAGCGATCCTCGAACAGGCCGTGCTTGCGCCCGAACTCGCTCAGGCCGACCTTCAGGCGCAAGGCGCCGATGCTGTCGTTGACAATTTTTGCCTTGTCGGCGCCGAAGAAGATCAGGTCGCCGTCGCACGCGCCGGTGCGCTTGACGATCTCGGCCAGCGCCGCGTCGTGGATGTTCTTGACGATGGGTGACTGCAGACCGTCCCTGCCCTTGGCCGCTTCGTTGACCTTGATCCACGCCAGGCCCTTGGCGCCGTAGATCTTCACGAAATCGGTGTAGCCGTCGATCTCGCCACGCGAGATCTGCGCGCCGCCCGGCACGCATAGCGCCACCACGCGGCCACCGGGCGTCGTCGCGGGGCCGGAAAACACCTTGAAATCGACATCCCTCATCACATCGGTCAGCTCGGTGAATTCGAGCTTCACGCGCAGGTCAGGCTTGTCCGAGCCGTAGCGGTGCATGGCCTCGGTGTACTTCATCACCGGGAATGTGCCCAGGTCAACGCCCAGCTGCTGATCGAACACCTGCTTGATCATGCGCTGGAAGATGTCGCGGATTTCCTCCTCGCCGAGAAAGGAAGTTTCGCAGTCGATCTGCGTGAACTCGGGCTGGCGGTCGGCGCGCAGGTCCTCGTCGCGGAAGCACTTGGTGATCTGGTAGTAGCGGTCGTAGCCGGCCACCATCAACATCTGCTTGTAGAGTTGGGGCGACTGCGGCAGCGCGTAGAACTGGCCGTCGTGCACGCGGCTGGGCACGAGGTAGTCGCGCGCGCCTTCGGGCGTGCTCTTGCCCAGCATGGGGGTTTCGATGTCGATGAAGCCTTCCTGGTCGAGGAAATTGCGCACCTGGATCGCCGTCTTGTAGCGCAGCATCATGTTGCGCTGCATCGCCGGGCGGCGCAGGTCCATCACGCGGTGCGTGAGACGCGTGGTCTCCGACAGGTTGTCGTCATCCATCTGGAACGGCGGCGTGACCGAGGGGTTGAGCACCGTGAGCTCGTGGCACAACACCTCGATCTGGCCGCTGGTGAGCTTGTCGTTGGTCGTGCCCTCGGGGCGCGCGCGCACCAGGCCCTTGACCTGCAGGCAGAACTCGTTGCGTATGCCCTCGGCCGTCTTGAACATCTCGGCGCGGTCGGGATCGCACACCACCTGCACATAGCCTTCGCGGTCGCGCAGGTCGATGAAGATCACGCCGCCATGGTCGCGGCGGCGATTCACCCAGCCGCACAAGGTGACGGTTTGACCCATCAGGGCCTCGGTCACGAGACCGCAGTAGTTGGAACGCATGGCCATGGTGTTTTCTTCCTGCGCCCCCTCGGAGCGCTGTCGATCAGTCAATGGTGTTGCTCGCTGTCCGCCAGCACCGGGTCGGGCGGCGCCACGACACCCATCGAAACAATGTACTTGAGCGCCTCATCGATGCTCATCTCCAACTCGATGCAATCGCTCTTGCGCATGAGCACGAAATAGCCGCTCGTCGGGTTCGGCGTGGTGGGCACGTAGACGCTGACGAACTCGTCGCGCAGATAGCCCGCCACCTCGCCATTGGGGCTGCCCGTGACGAAGGCCACGGTCCACATCCCGTCGCGCGGCCACTGCACCAGCACCGCCGTTCGAAAGGCGTTGCCGCTTTCTGAAAACAGAGTGTCCGACACCTGCTTGACGCTGGAATAAATCGAGCGCACAACCGGGATGCGGCTCACCAGCGCATCGCCGAAGGCAACGAGCTTGCGGCCGAAGAAGTTGCTGGCCAGCCCCCCGACGACGAGCAGGATGAGCAGCGTGAGCACGACGCCGAAGCCCGGGATGTGAAAACCAAGCAAACGGTCCGGCTGCCAGGCGGCCGGCAGGATTTCCAGCGTCTGATCAAGCACCCCGACCACCCAGGACAACACCCAGGCGGTGATGATCACCGGCACGATCACCAGCAGGCCGGCGAAAAGCCACTTGCGCAATGCAGCCATCAATGCACCCTGCCTCAAGCGTCAGAAGTGGTTGCAGCGCTTGCTGGTGCCGCGGCAGGGGCTTCTGGTTTGGCAGCCTCCGCGGCTGCGGGGCTGGCCGCTGGCGCCGGGGCCGCAGCCGGCTTGGCGCCTTCGGCAGGCGCGCTGCTCTTGCGGCCGCTGAAATCCGTCTCGTACCAGCCCGTGCCCTTGAGCTGGAAACCCGCCGCGGTCAATTGCTTGACATACGCCTCCTGCCCGCAGGCAGGGCAATGCGTGAGCGGCACATCCGATATTTTTTGCAGCGCATCCTGGGCATGGCCGCAATGACTGCAGCGGTAGGAATAAATGGGCATCTCAAACGGCGCGAATTTCTTGCAAAGCCCACGATTATAGGGAGCGCAGCCGGTCGGGCGGCACACTCGGGCAGCGCGCCGGTTCAGGCGCCTGCCGTCTCGTAATGGTGCGTTCGCCCCTTCTGATCGGCGATGAACTGCGGCGCGAGCGAACCGCCCAGCATGCCGGCGAAGGAGGCGATCAGCCCCGCGAGCTGCTGCGGGAAAGCCTCGTTGAGTACTGGACTGGCGACAAACCACAGCCACACCGCGATGCCCAAGACCACGGCCAGCAGCGCGCCCTGAGTCGTCGCACGCTTCCAGTACACGCCCATGAGCAGCGGCACGAAGGCCCCCACGAGCGGCACCTGGTAGGCGCCCGAAACCAGCTCGTAGATTGACGAGCCTTCCATCGTTATCGAATAGATCAGCACGCAGAAGGTAAACACCACCACGCTCACGCGCATGGCCTTGAGCGTCTGCTGGTCGCTCATGCCTGGCTTGAGGTTGCGCAGGATGTTCTCCACGAAGGTCGTGGCAGGCGCGAGCAAGGTGGCCGATGCGGTGGACATGATGGCCGAGAGTAGCGCACCGAAGAAGGCCACCTGCAGCAACACCGGCATGTGCGTCATGACCAGCGTGGGCAGCACCTTTTGCGGGTCGTCGTCGAGCATGGCGGCCGTGCCCGGCAGCACCAGCAGCGCGGCCATCACGACGAACATCGGCACGAAGGCGAAGCCGATGTACAGCAGCCCGCCGACGATCGGCCCGTTCTGGGCGGTGTTGGCGCTGTTGGACGACATCACGCGCTGGAACACGTCCTGCTGCGGAATCGAGCCGAGCATCATGGTGATCGCCGCGGCGAAGAAAAACGTCCACTCCTTGACGCCGCCCGTCGGCAGGAAGCGCAGCTTGCCCTCGCTGGCCGCGTAGGCCACCACCCGCTCGGCGCCCCCGGCGATGCCGGCCGCGTACCAGGCGATGGCCACGAGCCCGGCCACGATGACGATCATCTGCACGAAATCGGTCAGCGCCACCGACCACATGCCGCCGTAGAGGGTGTAGATCAGCACCACCACGGTGCCGATCACCATGCCCCAGGAGAGCGTGATGGCGCCGTCGCTCAGAATGCTGAACACGAGGCCCAGCGCCGTGATCTGCGCGGCCACCCAGCCAAGGTAGCTCAGGATGATGATGGTGGAGCACAGCACCTCGACCACGCGCCCGAACCGGCGGCGGTAATAGTCGCCGATGGTGATGATGTTCATCGCGTAGAGCTTGCGCGCGAAGAACAGGCCCACGAGCACCAGGCACAGGCCCGCGCCGAACGGGTCCTCCACCGTGCCGTGCAGCCCTTCCTTGACGAACTGGGCCGGCGCGCCCAGCACCGTCTCCGAGCCGAACCAGGTGGCGAAGGTGGTGGCAATCACCACCGCCAGCGGCAGGCTGCGCCCGGCCACCGCGTAGTCCGCCGTGTTTTTCACGCGCCGCGCGGCCAGCAGGCCGATAGCGATCGATACCAGCAGATACAGGACGATGAAAGTCACCAGCATGGGCCGCTCCGCGTGCAATGGAAAAAGCGCCGCGGATTATCCCGGCTGTCGTGGCCGCACCTCCGTCACCACGGCGCAATGCGCGTATTTACAACACCGTGATCCGGATGACGAGCTGCACCACGATAAGTCCGAGCACAAAACCCAGTCCGGCGTAGATCAGCCGCTGCAGGAGCCGGTTGGTGCGCCTTTGCTCGGTCAGCAGCTCCTGCAGCGCCTGCGATTCGCCCTGCTGTGACGGCTGACGCAGCCAGCTGTGCAGCAGCCGCGGCAACTCGGGCAGCATCTTGGCGTAATGCGGGGCCTCGACCTGCAGCTCGCGCCACAGGCGCCTGGGACCGAGCTGCTCGCGCATCCACCGTTCGAGAAAAGGCTTGGCCGTGCTCCACAGATCGAGCTCGGGGTCGAGCTGGCGGCCCAGCCCCTCGATGTTGAGCAGGGTCTTTTGCAGCAGCACGAGCTGCGGCTGGATTTCCACCTGGAAGCGCCGCGAGGTCTGAAACAGCCGCAGCAGCACCATACCCAGCGAGATTTCCTTGAGCGGCCGATCGAAATAGGGCTCGCAGACGGCGCGAATCGCCCCCTCGAGTTCATTGACGCGCGTATCGCGCGGCACCCAGCCGCTTTCGATGTGCAGCTCGGCCACGCGCTTGTAATCGCGGCGGAAGAATGCGGTGAAGTTCTGCGCGAGGTATTCCTTGTCCACGGCCGTGAGCGAGCCGACGATGCCGAAATCCAGCGAGATGTAGCGCCCGAAAGTCTCGGGGGCGGTGCTCACCATGATGTTGCCCGGGTGCATGTCCGCATGGAAGAAGCCATCGCGAAACACCTGGGTGAAGAAAATGGTCACGCCATCACGCGCGAGCCGGGCTATGTCCACACCCGCATCGCGCAACTCCGCGATCTGGCTGATCGGCACGCCCTTCATGCGCTCCATCACCAGAACGTCGCTGTGGCACCAGTCCCAGAAGACCTCGGGGATCAGCACCAGATCGAGCCCCGCCATGTTGCGCCGCAGCTGCGCCGCATTGGCCGCCTCGCGCACGAGATCGAGCTCGTCGTGCAGGTAGTTGTCGAATTCGCGCACCACCTCGCGGGGCTTGAGGCGCCGGCCGTCCGCCGAAAGGCGGCTGACCCAGCCCGCGACCATGCGCATCAGGGCCAGGTCTTTCTCGATCGCCGCGAGCATGCCCGGGCGCAGCACCTTGACGGCGACCTCGCGCTCGCGCCCGTCGCGATCGCGCAGCACGGCAAAGTGCACCTGCGCGATCGAGGCACTGGCCACGGGCGTGCGCTCGAACGACACGAAGATGTCACCGATCGGCTTCTTGAACGAACGCTCGATCGTCGCCACCGCGATCGCCGGATCGAACGGCGGCACGCGGTCCTGCAGCAGCGCAAGTTCATCGGCGATGTCGGCTGGCATCAGATCGCGCCGGGTGGAGAGCACCTGGCCGAACTTCACGAAGATCGGCCCCAGCTGCTGCAGCGCTTCACGCAGGCGCTGGCCGCGCGGCGAGTCCAGCCGCCTGCCCACGGTGACCCAGCGCGTCAGCACCCGCACCCAGGGGCGCGAAAAGCGCGAGAGCACCAGTTCGTCCAGCCCGTGACGCAGCGCCACCCAGAGGATGGCCACACCACGAAGAAACCGGCTCATGCAGCCCCGTGCCCGGCCGAAACTGCCGACGCGCGAGCGCGTCCACTCGCGAAGCGGCGCAGCGCGGCGTGCACGCGCCGCGCTGCCGAAGCGATGGCGTGCGCGGGCGCATCGCCGACGATGCGCGCCAGGTCTTCCTCGGCATCCCATCGCAGGTTTTCGGCCAGCCACTGGATATCGCTGGCCAGTTGCACATCCCCTTGGATGCGGATCGCGGGACGCTCCCCGGCAAGCGCTTCACGCGCCAGTCCGAACGGCGACGCCTGGGCCAGCTCGACGCGCAGGTCCACCACCGCCCCCATGGGCGCCAGATCCAGCAGGCCCGCCGGGGTGGCCTGCAGCGCGATGAAGAATCCGCGCCACTGCACACGCGCCACGCGGCCGCGCTGGTGCGCAAGCCGCTGCATGGCCTGCGGCTCCTGCATCAACACGTGATTGAGCCACAGCACGAGGCGATGCTGCACGCCCTGCACCAGCCAATCGGGCGCCTCAGGGGGCCCGGGCAGGTGTTGCGTCCATTCGTGCAGCCAGGAAAAAGGGGACCGTGGTTTCATGGTCCCCGATTATTCCCCGTTTGGGCGCGGGCTACTGCAATGCCTGCAGCCCCGTCACCAGCCAGCCGCTCTTGCCGTCCTTGGGTTTGGTCATGTTCCAGACCTCACGGAAGGGATTGGGGCCGGTAGAGACTTCCTCGCGGATCACGCCGGAGAATTCGACACTGGCCATGTACTCGCCGTCGAGCTCCTCGATACCAAGCAGCTTGGCCTCAAGCATGAGCACGTCGGTCCGGTTCGGCTCCTGCGCGCCGCGCTGCTGCTCGCGCTCCTTGAGCTGGCTGCGCACCTCGTCGAGCATGCTGTCGGTCATCATCGAGCGCAGGGTAGCGAAGTCGCTGCGATCCCACGCCGACTGCAGCGTGGTGAAGTTACGCTTGGCCGCCTCCAGAAAGCCGTGGACATCGAAGTCCGCGGGAATGCCCCAGCCCTGTGCCCCAGCCAGGGCCGAGCCTATGCTGGCACCGCCCGCCGTCGGGGCGGCATCGAAGGCCATGCTCGGATCTTCCCACGGCCGCGCCGATGCATCGTTGCCCACCTTGGCCGGGTTGTACTGGCCCGGCATGCGTTCGGACGCCGCAGGCGTGGCGCCCGCCCCCTGGAAGGCAAACGGCGATGATGCGGCCGTCCCCGCAGTGCGAGGCCGCATGAGCAGGCGCACCAGCGCCAGCCCCACCAGGACCACCAGAGCAATCAGCAGGAAGTGGCCGAACTCCGCCCCGAGACCCAGCGCACTGGCGAGCCAGGCCAGACCCAGGCCGGCCGCCAGGCCGCCCAGCATCCCCGCCCACGGCTTGCGCGCCGCGGTATTGGCCGCGCTGGCCGACTTGGCCGCGCTGGTGCTGCTGGCGGCGCTCTGCGCCCCATCGGTCGCCTGAGTCGGCGCGCGTACCGCTTCGCGTTGCGTCACATTGGCCGATTGCCGGCCGGCCGAGCGCCCGCCACCCAATCGTGCTGCCTCTGCGTCGGCGTACACCAGCGTGAGCAGCGTCACCAGAACCACAGACCACAGTTGTTTCATAGTTTCCTCATCAACCCAGGTTTCAAAAAAAAAGACATCAGCACTTCACACCCACATGCAGCGCCACCACGCCGCCGGTCATGTTGTGAAAATCGACATGCCCGAATCCATGGTGTTGCATCAGGGCTTTAAGTTCCTCCTGCCCGGGATGCATGCGTATCGATTCGGCAAGATAACGATAGCTCTCGGCATCACCGGCCACCCACTTGCCTAAACGCGGCAGCACCTGGAAGGAATACACGTCGTAGATTTTTTTCAGCGGCGCGGCCACCTTGGAAAACTCCAGCACCAGCAGGCGGCCCCCGTCCTTGAGCACGCGGGCCATTTCGGCGATCGCCCGCTCCTTGTGCGTCATGTTGCGCAGGCCGAAGGCGACGCTCACCAGATCGAAGTGGCCATCCGCAAAGGGCAGCTGCTCGGCGTCGCAGACCACGGTGGGCAACGCGAAACCCCGGTCGATGAGCCGGTCGCGCCCGGTACGCAGCATGGCCTCGTTGATGTCGGTGTGCACAACCTCGCCGCTTGCGCCCACCTGCTTCGCGAACGCCAGCGCCAGATCACCCGTGCCGCCGGCGATATCGAGCACCCGATCACCCTCGCGCACATGGGCGGCGACCACGGTGGCCGCCTTCCACAGGCGGTGCAGGCCGCCGGACATCAGGTCGTTCATCAGGTCATAGCGCGGCGCGACCGAATCGAAGACACCGCGCACGCGCCGTGCCTTGTCACGCTCGTCCACCGTCTGAAACCCGAAATGTGTCGTCCCCATGGCGCCATCGTAGGCGAGGGGTGCGACAAATGCCGCGACACCCCGGGATATCCCCCGGTGATGTGTCGCTATTTCGCTGAATTGGCGCGGATATGGCTCAGTGAGCGCGTTTTTTGCTCACCGTCGAGCCCCTGCGGATCATGGGCGTGTCGCGGTTGGCGCCAGCCTCTTCGAGGCGCTGCAGGTAGGTGGCCCAGAGGGCATCCTGCTCGCGCCCGAGCTTGTAGAGGTAGCTCCAGGTGAACAGGCCGCTGTCGTGTCCATCGGAAAAGATGGGGCGGATGGCGTAGTTGCCCATGGGTTCGATGTCGTTCACCGTCACTTCGCGCTTGCCCGTCTGCAGCACTTCCTGGCCCGGCCCGTGGCCCGTGACCTCCGCCGACGGTGAATACACGCGCATCAATTCGAGCGGAATCTTGAAATGCTCGCCGCTGGAAAACGAAATTTCGAGAACGCGGGAAGCCTGGTGAACGGTGATGGACGTGGGCATGGGGGTGCCGGTGGTCTGATCTGCCATGGTCTTGTCTAGCGGTATCAAGGTCAAATACGCCGCAAAGCCTTGTACAGCAAGCGCTTGCAGCTATCAAACAAGTTGCTTTTGCGCCCAAGCATCGAGGCGCGAACGCAGCGCATCATGCACCATGGGCTGGCGCGCTGCCATGGCCGCGATGCGGTCAGTGTCTTGCGCGCGCAGCGCGGCGCCCCAGACGGCATCCGGGAAATGACTGTCCCAAGCGAAGCGGGCGATCACGTGCCAATGCAGGTGCGCCACCCTGTTGCCAAGCGCGGCGAGATTGATCTTGGCGGGCGCAAGCTGCTCGCGCAGGACCTGCTCCACCAGCACCACGGCCTGCATGCAGTGCTCGCGCTCACGGGGCGGGAGATCGGAGAATTCCGGCACGTGCACGTTCCAGATCACGCGGTAGAACGCCGCAAAACCCGGCTCGTCGGCGTGGATCACGCGCAGGCGGGCGCCACGCCAGACGAGCCGCCCGCCTTCGGCAAGGCACAGCGGGCACTCGGGCGCCACCCTGCCTTCCCCCTCAGAACAGCACGCGCGTGCGGATCGTGCCGGGCACCTTGGCGAGCTTTTCCAGCGCCATGTCGGACGAGCGCGCATCCAGGTCGACGACAACGTAGCCCACGTTGTCGCGCGTCTGCAGGAACTGCGCGGAGATGTTCACTTCGCCATCCGAGAGGATGCGGTTGATCTCGGACATCACGCCGGGAATGTTGCGGTGGATGTGCAGCACGCGGTGCTTGCCGGGGTGCGCGGGCAGCGCCACCTCGGGCAGATTGACCGACGAAGTGCTGGCGCCGGTGTCGCTGTAGGTGATGAGCTTGGCCGCCACCTCCACGCCGATGTTGGCCTGCGCCTCCAGCGTGGAGCCGCCGATGTGCGGCGTGAGGATGACGTTGTCCAGTCCGCGCAGCGGCGAGACGAACTCGTCCTTGGTGCTCTTGGGCTCGGCCGGGAAAACGTCCACCGCCGCGCCCACGAGGCGCTTGGCCTTGATCGCCTCGGCGAGCGGCTCAATGCGCACCACGGTGCCGCGCGAGGCGTTGATGAGGATGCTGTTTGGCTTCATCGCGGCGATCTCGGCCTCGCCGATCATCCATTGGGTGGAAGGCAGCTGCGGCACGTGCAGGCTCACGATGTCGCTTTGCGCCAGCAGCGCCTTGAGCGATTCGACCTGGTGCGCGTTGCCCAGCGGCAGCTTGGCGATGACGTCGTGAAAGACCACGTGCATGCCCAGGCTCTCGGCCAGCACCGACAGCTGCGAGCCGATGGCGCCATAGCCGACGATGCCCAGCGTCTTGCCGCGCGCCTCGTGCGAGTTCTCGGCGCTCTTGAGCCAGCCGCCACGGTGCGCCGCCGCGTTGCGCGCCGGGATGCCGCGCAGCAGCAGGATGGCTTCGGCCAGCACCAGCTCGGCCACCGAGCGGGTGTTGGAGTACGGCGCATTGAAGACCGCGATGCCCTTCTCGCGCGCCGCGTTCAGATCGACCTGGTTGGTGCCGATGCAAAAGCACCCGATGGCCACCAGCTTGTGCGCATGCGCCAGCACCTCGGCGGTGAGCTGGGTGCGCGAGCGCACGCCGATGAAGTGCACGTCCGCGATCTTGTCGAGCAGCTCCTGCCCTTCCAGCGCGCGGGGCAGCAGCTCCACGTTGGTGTAATCCGCCGCACGCAGGGCATCCACCGCGCACTGGTGGATGCCTTCGAGCAGCAGAAACTTGATTTTGCTTTTGTCCAGGGACGTCTTGGGCATGATGCACTTCCGATAGTTATGGCGCCTGCGGGCAGGCATTGAAAAACGGCTTGCAAAGGCGCGATTGTGCACCGCACCAATGAAGGCTTCACGCAGCCCCCGCCAGACCCCGCGCCGATCGCTTCATTCGCCGCGGGTGAACATGGTTGAAACGTCATATATCTCTGACACAATTTGCGGCGGGTAAACCCGGTTGCACGTTGCATGGCACTGTGCGAAAACACGCGCTCGCCCCCCCATGAGAGCGACGCTCGGCGCAATGCCCATGACGCACCTATCTCATCCACAAGGAGTATTCATGCGATTCAAACCCCTGACGCTGGTCGGCGCCACGATGCTGTCGGTGGCGATGGCCTTGCCCGCGCACGCCCAGACCGAAATCCAGTGGTGGCACTCGATGGGCGGCGCGCTGGGTGAGTGGGTCACGGACCTGGCCAACCAGTTCAACGCGAGCCAGAAGGACTACAAGGTGGTCCCGACGTTCAAGGGCAGCTACGATGAATCCATGACGGCCGCCATCGCCGCCTTCCGCGCGGGCAACGCGCCCGACATCCTGCAGGTGTTCGAGGTCGGCACGGCCACGATGATGGCCAGCAAGGGCGCGATCAAGCCCGTGGCCGAAGTCATGAAGATGGCGGGCGTGAACTTCGACCCCAACGCCTACGTGCCCGCCGTGGCCGGCTACTACACCGCGCCCAACGGCCAGATGCTGAGCATGCCGTTCAACAGCTCCACGGCGGTCTTCTACTACAACAAGGACGCCTTCAAGTCCGCGGGGATGGACCCCGACAAGCCACCGAAAACCTGGCCCGAGGTGGTGCTGGCCGCGGGCAAGCTCAAGGCGGCAGGCCAGAAATGCCCGTTCACCACGAGCTGGATCAGCTGGACCCAGCTGGAGAACTTCTCGGCCTGGCACAACGTGCTGTTCTCGTCACTGAACAACGGCTTCGGCGGCCTGGGCACGCGCCTGGAATTCAACAGCCCGCTGCATGTGCGCCACTTCGAGAACCTGGCCAACATGGCCAAGCAGGGTCTGTTCGTCTACAAGGGCCGCAACAACGCGGCGGACGCCACCATCGTCTCGGGTGAATGCGCCATGGCCACGGCCTCGGCCGGCCTGCTGGGCAACCTCAAGCGCAACGCCAAGTTCGCCTTCGGCGTGAGCACCCTGCCCTACTACCCCGACGTGCCCGGCGCGCCGCAGAACTCCGTGATCGGCGGCGCCAGCCTCTGGGTGATGGCCGGCAAGAAGAACGACGTGTACAAGGGCGTGGGCCAGTTCCTGAGCTTCCTGGCCAAGCCCGAGGTGGCGGCAGCCAGCCACCAGCGCACAGGCTATCTGCCGGTGACCAAGGCCGCGTACGAGTTGACCGAGAAATCCGGCTTCTACGCCAAGAACCCCGGCGCCGACGTAGCGGTGCAGCAGATGATCCGCAAGACGACCGACAAGTCGCGCGGCATCCGCATCGGCAATTTCGTGCAGATCCGCACCATCATCGACGAGGAAACCGAGAACATCTGGTCCGGCAAGAAAAGCGCCAAGGAAGGGCTGGACGCCGCGGTCAAGCGCGGCAACGAGCAGCTGGTGCGCTTCCAGAAGGCCAACGGGGGCTGAGCCGCCCCTTGACCGCCGCCTGCTGCCGGATTTGATAGAAATCCGGCAGCATGGCCCAGTCAACAAGCGCTTAATGCTCTAATAAAAATAGTAATCCAGCTCCGGCCCGCAAGCGCTGGCAGCTCATGCACCCGCCGCTTGCCATGGAAAAACGCGTTCGTTTCAAATCGGCCTGGCTGCCCTGGCTGCTGGTCGCGCCGCAGATGGCGATTGTGCTGGTCTTCTTTTTCTGGCCGGCCGCTCAAGCGCTCTACCAGAGCGTGCTGCAGGAAGACGCGTTCGGGATCAGCAGCGAATTCGTCGGCATGGAAAATTTCCGGCGCCTGTGGGAAGACCCGAGCTACCTCGGCTCGTTCTACACCACCGCCGTGTTCTCGGTGCTGGTGGCGATCCTGGGCATCTGCATCGCCCTGCTGCTGGCCGTCATGGCCAACCGCGTGGTGCGTGGCGCCGCCATCTACAAGACGCTGCTGATCTGGCCCTATGCGGTCGCCCCGGTCGTCGCGGGCGTGCTCTGGCTCATGATGTTCGCCTCGCCGTGGGGCGTGGTGGCCTATGCGCTGCAGGCGCTGGGCTACGAGTGGAACCATCTGCTGAGCGGCACCGACGCCATGGCGCTGATCGTGATGGCCTCGGTCTGGAAACAGATTTCCTACAACTTCCTGTTCTTCCTCGCGGGCCTGCAGTCGGTGCCCTCTTCGGTGATCGAAGCGGCCACGATCGACGGCGCCACGCCCTGGCAGCGCTTCTGGAGCATCGTTTTTCCGCTGCTCTCGCCCACCACCTTCTTCCTGCTGGTGATGAACGTGATCTACGCGTTCTTCGACACCTTCGCCATCGTCGACGCCGCCACGCAGGGCGGCCCCGGCAAGGACACCTCCATCCTGGTCTACAAGGTCTACTACGACGGCTTCAAGGCACTGGACATGGGCGGCTCGGCGGCGCAATCGGTGGTGCTGATGGCCATCGTCATCCTGCTGACGGTGTTCCAGTTCCGCTTCGTCGAGAAGAAAGTCCAATACTGACATGATCGAGCGCCGTCCCGTCCTGGATTTCGTCTCGCACGCCGTGCTCATCGTCGGCGTGGTGATCATTGCCTTCCCGGTCTACGTGGCCTTCGTGGCCAGCACGCAGACGGCGGCGCAGATCACCGGCAGCAACCCGCTCTCGCTCGTGCCCGGGGGCAACATCGTCAACAGCTACACCTTGGCGCTGATGGGCGGCAAGGTGGCGGCCGGCGGCACCATACCGCCGGGCTGGCCCATGCTCTGGGTGAGTTTCGTCACGGCCATGACGATCGCGCTCGGCAAGATCGCGATCTCCATCATTTCGGCTTTCGCCATCGTGTACTTTCGCTTCCCGTTTCGCGGCCTCGTGTTCTGGATGATCTTCATCACGCTGATGCTGCCCGTGGAGGTGCGCATCGGCCCGACCTACGAGGTGGTGTCGAACCTGAAGATGCTCAACAGCTACGCGGGCCTGACGGTGCCGCTAATCGCCTCGGCCACGGCCACCTTCCTGTTCCGCCAGTTCTTCCTCACCGTGCCCGACGAGCTGGCCGAGGCCGCGCGCATTGACGGCGCGGGGCCGATGCGCTTCTTCAGGGACATCCTGCTGCCGCTGTCCAAGACCACGATGGCCGCGCTCTTCGTGATCCAGTTCATCTACGGCTGGAACCAGTACCTGTGGCCCCTGATCGCCACCACGAGCGAGGACATGTACCCCATCGTGCTCGGCATCAAGCGCGCCATCTTCGGCGAGATCTATGTCGAATGGAACGTGGTGATGGCCACGGCCATCCTGGCCATGATCCCGCCGGCCATCGTCGTCATCCTGATGCAGAAGTGGTTCGTCAAGGGCCTCGTCGATACTGAAAAATAATGGCAGCCATCGGATTCAACAAGGTCATCAAGCGCTACGGCAGCGGCCCCCGAGCCAACCAGGTCATCCACGGGGTCACAGCTGAGATTCGCGATGGCGAATTCGTCGTCATCGTCGGCCCCTCGGGCTGCGGCAAATCGACGCTGCTGCGCATGGTGGCGGGCCTGGAAGAGATCAGCGAAGGCACGATCTCTATCGGCGATCGCGTGGTCAACGAGCTCGAACCGTCGGAGCGCGACATCGCCATGGTGTTCCAGAACTACGCGCTGTACCCGCACATGAGCGTGTTCGACAACATGGCCTATGGCCTGAAGATCAAGAAGGTGCCGATCGCCGAAATCCGCCAGCGCGTGGACAGGGCGGCGCAGATTCTCGAACTCGGCGGGCTGTTGCAGCGCAAGCCGCGCGAACTCTCGGGCGGACAGCGCCAGCGCGTGGCCATGGGCCGCGCCATCGTGCGCCAGCCGCAGGTCTTTCTGTTCGACGAGCCGCTGTCCAACCTCGACGCCAAGCTGCGCGCGCAGACGCGCCTCGAAATCGAAAAACTGCACCGCGATCTGGGCATCACCAGCCTGTTCGTCACGCACGACCAGGTCGAGGCGATGACGCTGGCCCAACGCATGATCGTCATGAACGCCGGGCGCATGGAGCAGTTCGGCACGCCCGAGGAGGTCTACCACCGACCGGCCTCGACCTTCGTCGCGGGCTTCATCGGCGCGCCGCCCATGAACCTGCTCGAGGACGTGCAGGGCGTGCGCGAGGGCGTGCTGCTAGGCATCCGCCCCGAGCACCTGCGCGTGGTCGAATCGGGTGGCTGGACGGTCACGGTGGAAACCGTCGAGATGCTCGGCGCCGAGCGCCTGGTCCACGGCCACCTCGGCGGCCCGCAAGGCCAGCGCATGATCGTGCGCATGCAGGAAACCGAAACACCCCCCGTGCCGGGCCAGACCTTGCACGTGCTGCCGCTCGAAGACCGCATCCACGGCTTCGACGCCCAGACCGGCCAGCGCATGGAGCAGCCATAGCGCATACTCCGGTTTGATAGCTACCCGCGCTCGTCACACAAGGGTTTGATACGGTTTTGCATTCAAGCGTAGAACAAGGCGGGAAGCCACAGACAGTGCTGTAGCACGGCAAGGCGAACCAACGCAGTTATACGTTTGAAGGCGAAACCGTATGAGGCTTATTTCATGTCAAACACCCCCCTGCCCCACTGGCCTTATCCGCGCTGGATCGCGCACCGCGGCGCGGGCAGGCTCGCGCCCGAAAACACCCTGGTCGCCTTTCGCGTGGGCGCGGCGCACGGCTATCGGATGTTCGAATGCGACGCCAAGCTCTCCAACGACGGCGTGGTGTTCCTGATGCACGACACGCTGCTCGATCGCACCACCAACGGCCACGGCACGGGCGGTGACCAGCCCTGGGGCTCGCTCGCCCAGCTCGATGCTGGCAGCTGGCATTCGCGCCGCTTCGCGGGCGAGCCCCTGCCCACGCTGGAGCGCATTGCCCGCTGGTGCATCGCCAACAGCCTGCACCTGAACATCGAGATCAAGCCCACGCCGGGCACCGAGCGCGAGACCGGCCGCGCCGTCGCCCTGCTTGCCGTGCGCCTGTGGCAAGGCCACACGCCGCCGCTGCTCACATCGTTTCAGCCCCTGGCGCTCGAAGGCGCGCGCGAGGGCGCTCCCACGCTGCCCCGAGGCCTGCTGCTCGATCAACTCCACCCGGATTGGCCGGACACCGTCACTCGCCTGAGCTGCGTCGCCATGGTCTGCAACCACGCGCTCTGGGATGCGGCGACGGTGCAGGCGGCGCATGCCTCCGGTCTGCGCTGCCTGAGCTACACCGTCAACGACGAATGGGCGGCCGAGCGCCTGTGGGGCCTCGGCACCGACGGCATCATCACCGACCGCGTGGATCTGTTCAGCCCGGCAGCATAGTTGCGCCATCTGTTACAGCCGGCCGCAAACCGCGCCAGACAATCCGCGCATGCACCGTCCGCCCTGCATCCACCCGCCCGTACCCGCAGCGGCACGCCTCTTGCTCGCCTGCGTGTTCGCGGTCTGGCTGGCCTGCATGGGCGCCACGCCGGCGCAGGCCCAGGGCCGTGTCGGTGCATTGCTGCCTGCCGCTTCCGTGCCCGCTGCGCTGCCAGCGCTCACCGCGCCGGCCGCGCCCCAAGCCGATACGGATGACACGCCCCTGATCCCGGTGGACGAGTTGCGCAAGCAGCTCAACGCGATTCCGCAGAAGCTGGGCGAGGAGGACGACGGCCGCAAGCTGCTGGCCGACATCAGCACCATCGGCAAAGCTGCCGAGCGCGTGGTCACGCGCCGCACCACGGAACTGGCGGAGCTGGACCGGCGGCTTGAAGGCTTGGGTCCGGCGCCCGAGAAAGGCTCGCCGGCCGACGCGCCCGACGTGGTCCGGCAGCGCAAGGCCCTGGACAAGCAGCGCGCCGCGCTGGACGCCGAACTCAAGCTCGCGCGCCTGGTCGCCGTGGACGCCGAGCAGCGCAGCGCCGACCTGCAGCGTCAGCGGCGCGCGCTGTTCCAGGCTCAGCTCGCGCGGCGCGCCGACTCGCCGCTCAGCCCCGCCTTCTGGCGCAACATGCGCAGCGCGGCACCCAGCGACGCCGCGCGCCTGGGCGCCCTCGGGGCAGAGCTGCGCGCTGCCGTGCGCGCCACGCTGGATTCGCCACAGCGCGGCACCCTCTTCGGCTACCTGCTGATGGCGCTGGTGCTGGCCGTGGGCGGCACCTGGCTGGCCGAACGCATCCTGGCGCGCACGCTACCGCCGCACCTGCCCGCCGCCCGGCTGCGCCGTTCGCTGCTGGCGGCCGCGGCCATCGTGGCCAACGTGCTCATCATCGGCACGGCGCTGCAGCTCGCGTGGAACGGCGTCAAGCTCGGCGGCGTGGCTGGCGAAGACATGCTCGCGCTGCAACAGGCCAGCCTGCGCATGGCGGCCTACGCCACCTTCGTGATCACACTGGGCCACGTGCTGCTGTCGCGCCGGCGCAGCTCCTGGCGCCTGCTGCCGATCTCGGACGCACTGGCGCAGCGCCTGAGCCCGTTCCCGTGGTGGATCGCCCTGCTGTCGGCGCTCGGCGGGCTGGTGGCGCAAGTGAACGTGATCGTGGACGCCAGCCTCGCAGCCGAGGTGATGACGCGCGCGACGCTCGCCCTGCTGCTGTCCATCGCGGTGGCCGCCGCGCTGGGGCGCCTGCGTGCCACGCGAGACGCGCCCGCCGGGAGCGACGAGACGACCGCGAAGGACGATGCCCGGCGCCCGCTGTGGGTGGACCTGGTGCTGGCGGGCGCGGGCCTGTGCGCGATCGTCACCGTGGTGGCGGTGGTCACTGGCTTCATCGCCCTGGCGAGCACGCTGGCGCAGCAGATGGTGTGGTCCGGCGTGGTCATCGCCAGCACCTACCTGCTGGTCCAGCTGTCGGATGACCTGTGCGAGGCGCTGCTGTCGTCCAAGGGCCGCTGCGGCGCGCGCATCCACGCCACGCTGGGGCTGGAGGCGCGACTGCTGGACCAGTCCGCCGCACTGGCCTCGGGCGCGCTGCGGGTGACGCTGTTCTTCTACATGGTGATCGCGCTCATGGCACCGCTGGGCACCAACCCGGACGAGCTGTTCCAGCGCGGCAGCAGCGTGGACCGCAGCCTGAAGATCGGCGACCTCACGCTCGCGCCGCAGGCGCTGCTGACGGCGCTCGCGGTGGTCTGCGCGGGCTTTGTCGCAATCCGCATCCTCAAGCGCTGGCTGCTCGGCCGCTACTTTCCGCACACGGCGCTGGAGCCCGGGATGCAAAGCTCCATCGTCACGCTGCTGGGCTATGTCGGCGGCGTGGTGGTGATCGCGGTGGCGCTGGCGGGCCTGGGCATCAGCGTGGAGCGCATCGCCTGGGTGGCGAGCGCCTTGTCGGTGGGCATAGGCTTCGGGCTGCAGGCCATCGTGCAGAACTTCATCTCGGGCCTGATCCTGCTGGCCGAGCGGCCGGTGAAAGTGGGCGACTGGGTGGTGCTGGGCGACACCGAGGGCGACGTGCGCCGCGTCAACGTGCGCGCCACCGAGATCCAGCTGCAGGACCGCTCGACGATGATCGTGCCCAACTCCGAATTCATCACCAAGACGGTACGCAACATGACGCTGGGCGGTGCCGAGGGCCGCGTGCTGCTGCGCCTGCCCGCACCGCTCGACACCGACGCGCCGCGCATGCGCGAGCTCATCCTGCAGGCCTTCCACACGCACGAGAGCGTCCTGGACATGCCCGAGCCCTCGGTCACGCTCGAAGGCATCCAGAACGGCACGCTCACCTTCCTGGCGATAGGCTACGTGGGCAACCCACGCCAGATCAGCGGCGTGCGCAGCGACCTGCTGTTCGCCATCCTCGGCGCGCTGCGCGAGGCCGGGTTGGCGCTGTCGCCGCCCACCACGATGGCGATGGCGCAGGCCCCGCGCGAACGGGCGAATGGGCCGGTGGACGAGCCGCCGCTGACGGAAAAGCTCTGATCAGCCACGCCAGCCGCGCAGCCAAACCCACTGCACACTGGCGCAGACCAGCACCAGCGCCATGTAGGTCGGCATGCGGCCATCGCTGCCCAGCAACGCCACACCCAGTGCCAGCACTGCGCAGCCAACCACAAAAAGAAGAGCTATTGACGCAATCCAGCCACGGAACCCGGTCACTTTTCTGATGAAAACATGACTGCCTGCCACCACCAGCAGCGCCACGGCAAACGCAGGCACGGCGAAGTTCAGGAGATGGTCGATCAGTGTCAAAAGGGTCATGGCGTGCGCACGGTGGTACAAATTTTATAATCACGCTTCATGGCAGTCTGGGCATTGGGCATCAACCACCATACGGCTCCGCTGGATCTGCGGGGCCGCTTCGCGTTCGCGCTCGATCAGATCGCGCCATCGCTGCAGGGGTTGCGCCAATCGTTCGGCGTCGCGGGCGGTCGCCACCCGGCGGTGGAAACCGCCATCCTCTCCACCTGCAACCGCACGGAAATCTACTGCGCCGCAACGCAAGCAGCCCCCGAGCACACCCTCGACTGGCTCGCCGCCAGCGGCGGCGTCAGCGCCCAGCAGTTGCAGCCCCACGCCTACCTGCTGCAGAACGACGGCGCCGCGCGCCACGCGTTCCGCGTCGCCAGCGGGCTGGACTCCATGGTGCTGGGCGAGGCGCAAATCCTCGGCCAGATGAAAAGTGCGGTGCGCGTGGCCGAAGGCGCGGGCGCGTTGGGCTCCACGCTCAACCAGCTCTTTCAGCGCAGCTTCGCCGTCGCCAAGGAAGTGCGCACCAGCACCGACATCGGCGCGCACAGCATCAGCATGGCCGCCGCCGCCGTGCGTCTGGCCAGTCAGCTGTTTGAAGACCTGGGCCAGATCCGCGTGCTCTTCGTCGGCGCGGGCGAAATGGTGGAGCTGTGCGCCACGCACTTCGCCGCCAAAAATCCGCGCCAGATGGTCATCGCCAACCGCACGATGGAGCGTGGCGAAAAACTCGCGGCGCGCTTTGATGCGAGCGTGATGCGTATGGCGGACCTGCCCGAACACCTGCACGAATTCGACGCCGTCATCAGCTGCACCGCGAGCCAGCTGCCCATCATCGGCCTGGGCGCCGTCGAACGCGCGCTGAAGAAACGCCGCCACCGCCCCATGTTCATGGTCGATCTGGCGGTGCCGCGCGACATCGAGCCCGAGGTCAAGCAGCTCACCGACGTCTATCTCTACACCGTCGATGATCTGGCTGGCGTGGTGCAGACCGGCCAGGCCCAGCGCGAGGCCGCCGTGCAGCAGGCCGAGGCCATCATCGATGTGGGCGTGCAGAACTTCATGCACTGGATGGACCAGCGCGATCCGGCCGGCGGCGTGGTGCCGCTGATTCGTCAGCTCAACGCCCAGGCCGACGAATGGCGTGCCACCGAACTGGCTCGCGCCCGCAAGCGCCTGGCCAAGGGTGAGGACATCGAAGCCGTGCTCGAAGCTCTGAGCCGGGGCCTGACGCAGAAGATGCTGCACGGAGCGATGGCGGAACTGCATGGCGCATCGCCTGACGGACGCGCCAGCACCACGCAGGCCATCGAGCGGATGTTTTTGCGCAGCTCAAGCCGCTGAACACCGAACGGCTCCTCACGGTCAATCCGCGGCCCGGCTGTGGCGGCAAACAGGACTACTTGCGCCAGCAGTCGGTGGAGACCGTGCCGCTGGCCAAGTTGTCGTTGCCTTGAACGCCGGTGTTGCTCAGGGTGAAGTCGCCGCAGCGGTCGTTGGCCTGGTCCGTGCCGGACTTGCGTGTGGCGATCAGGGTGTAAGCCGTGCTGGAATTGCCCGCCTTGAGCCCTATCGTGTAGCGCCGCGTGCCGTCGCCCGACCAGGTCAGCGCGGAGGGCAATGTCGTCGGATAAACGCCCGTCGCCGTGGCGGCACGTTCCAGCCATTGCTGAGCCTGCAGCAATCCTCCGCGGGCGTCTGCCCGGTGCCCACGCCGCACATACTCGGCGTAGCTCGGATAGGCGATGGCTGAAAGTATGGCGACGACCGCCACGACGATCATCAGCTCGATCAGGGTGAAGCCACGCTCGTGAACCGCGGGAGTGCGCTGAGTAACCATATGCCGCCTCATTTGAGTTGACGCCAGTTGGGCCGCACCAGCAACTCTGGCAGTTTGGCCAATTTATCCACGACGCCGTCATTGCCACGGCGCACTTGTTGTGTCTTGGTCGAGAACCGCAACTCGATCGGAGAGGCCGTCATGCGGGCATACCCTTCATCCGCGGCGTTGAAGATACCGTCACCGTTCACATCCAGGATGGGCGGCGTGGCGGGTTTTCCGGAGCTGATGCCGACCAGCGTGCGGAAGGTCTGCGCGGCCTGGGGCTGAGGCGCACAGACCTCCTCACCGCTGGCCGTGGCGCTGCCCGAAGCCGGCTTCTGGCTGATGATCTCGAGAATCCCGCTGCCGTCGTAGAACGCCGGGCTCATCGTGACCCGCTCTCCGCTCACGGGCAGATCCATGTACCACCCCTTCTGCGCCGTGCAGCTGGTGGCTCCCGTGGCGCAGGCGTAGGTCACTTCGGTGGTCGTGAGCTTCCAGAACGAACGGCTGGAACTGGTGCCCGTGCCTTTCGTTCCGCTGCCCGTGCCGCTCGTGACAGACTCGGCCTGCAGCACCGAGCGGCCACTCACCGTGGCGGGCACGGGGTTGGTCAGGTTGACCTTGACCTTGCCTTGGTTCGTGCCGCTCGTCTCCACGTCGTAGCGGGTGTTGTCCAGCACGGAATAGAAGGTCTGCTGCGAGGTGTCAGAGCGATCGCCCTCGGTCAAGTTCTGGCCGGTTCCGAAGGCCACCATCAGGCCGCCAACATCGGTGTTTACGCGCAGCACCGGGGGCGCCGTGATGGGCTGGCGCGTGGCGCTTGCACCCGCCGTGGCGGCCGTGACCAGTGGGTTGCCGCCGAAGGCCACGCCCCAGCTCGTTGTATCCGCGATGCCGGTAGCGGCCACGGTGCCCGAGCTGTTGGAAATATCGAACTTCCACATGTTGCCGCACAGGTCACCGGCATACACGAAATCGGGAACGCCGTCGCCATTGACGTCCAGAAACTGCGGCCGCGAGAGCCCGTTGCCCTTGGGCTTGATCGCCGCCGGACAGGCCGTGGCGCTCGTGGGGATGACCTTCAGTGACTTGTCGCCGTCCAGGTATTGGATCAGCAGCGCCGGTGTTTCGTTGACGCTGTTGTAGCCGTTGCCGGTAATCAGCGCCCAGCGACCGTCATTGGTGCGGGTGATTTCCAGGGCGCGCTGCTGGTTATCCGTTGCCACCGTGGGCTGGCCGAAGATATGTCCGATGTAGGGGGCGGCATTGGGATCCGCCGGTATCCCCGGGGGGGCGGCGTCGCCAGCTGCCGCTGCGGTCTTGTCCATCACGACGAGTCCGGCTGCATTGGTTTCGGAGAATGACGTGGGGTCCGTGACATCGAGCACGAAATACCCGCGCCCGCCCGCAGCCAGCGTGCCCACCATGTAGGTGTGCCAGTCGGGCGATGCTTCGCTGCCCAGATTGACATCGCCAGAAAACGGCGAACCATCGACGTAATAGCGGTGTGCGTAGGTCGGATCCGTCAGCAGGTACAGATTCTGGAAGACGCCATGGGGAACGTAAGCGATCTTCTCCGTGCCGTCCTTGGCTGAGAAACCATGGAGCATGCCGTCGTTGCCGCCCACGTAGATCATGGGGAGGCGGCTGCTGTTGGTTTTGGCAAAATCCGAATAGCTCTTGAACGAATAGCCATCCGCTGGTGCTCCTGTATACCAGATGGCCGAGTTGACGATGTCGCCTTCACGGCTCTTGCGGTTGCGGAAGGTGCCGCCATTCTTGGCTTCCTTTGTGCGATCCCCACGCAGAAAATTCAGCCTGTCCTGGCCCTTGCCATCTCCGGCAAGCGTCGTGCCCGATCCCACCGTGCCGTGATTGAGCCACATCTGCTGCGATGCTCCCGTCGTCGAACTGGACAGGCTCGCCCACTGAAACGGGATGCCGCCTGGGGAGGTGCCGACGATGTTGTAGGTGATGATGGCGCGGGTGCTCAGATCGGTGAGGGCATCGAGCTTGTCGGCCGTCGTGGCGCCCTTGCCGCTGGCGTTGGTGCCCCAGTCCGGGTTGTACGTACTGCTGCCATCGGTGGCGATGTAATCGGATGCAACATAGCCATACCAGCGGTTGTCGTTGGAATTGGGATCGTCCGCCGCGATGTAGGTCGATTGGTAGGACTGGGTGCCCACCCGGCTCACCGAGCCGGACGCGGAAGCGAAGCCGCTGATCGGCGCGGTGGTGTCGACGATGATGTCGTCGAAGATGTCCTGAAAGACGCCAGTCAAGTCACCGCCGCTGACGGGATAGAACTTGCCACGGCTATTGATGGCCATGTGCCACATTTCCTGTGGCCTGTAGTCATCGTAATCACCATCTGCGGTGGAACTGGTGACGTTGTCCCATTGGGTGCTGCCGACCGCCAGTTCCGCGAAGCCGGTGTCGTACATGCCATAGGTGCCACCCGTGAAGACGGGGGATGTCGTTGTGTTTTTGCCCAGACTGCTCGCATTCGGACCATAACCAATGGTGTATTGGACGAGGTGCTGCCATGTGGCAGGATCGTTTCGCGGATTCCAGTCCTCGGTGAAGGTGACCGATTTGCCGTCGGCGCTGAAGGTCTCCGATCCTGATTTCCGGATTTTCTTGATCACGCCGTCGGTGATACCGGGTTGAAGGTCGGTCGCCCAGTAATAATAGGCCAGATCCGACAGCGTAGGATAGGCGTAAGTTTTCCCGTCGTTGGAATTTTTTATGGTTCGTGTGCCGTATGCATCTTCGTATATATTTGTCTGATCAGAAGATGGAGCACTTGAAAAAATCGACTTTCTGTTGGCCCAGGCATCGTTTTTCCCATCGGCATTTTGCATGGTCTGGGCGTAAGAATTCGACGCCAGGATCGTAGTATTGAATGAAAATCCAGTCGCATTGCTTGGCGGATAGCCGTAACTAGGAGTTCCATAATTCCACCCGCCGTCTGTCAGAAAGATGTGGTAGGACCTTCTGCATGTCAGGGGGTTATCATCCGATTGACCTGGCGTGGCGTTCCATGGGCTGTTGGCTCCTGTGGCCTTCAGGTATTCACCGGCATTCCAGATGGGAATGTGAGAGGGCGTGTTTCCATTGGCTGAAAGCAGACCGACCCAGGCTTTGAAGTCCTGTTTGTGCGTTCCCGAGAATTTTCCCATCATATTCTTGTTGCTGCAATTTCCACTGTTCGAGGGGATATCGTTGCAAGCGAAAGACTGCCAGGCGAGGCGCAGTTGGTCGTCGTATTTTGTGGAGTTGATCAAGACACTTTGCAGTCCCTGAATAACATAACCAATTCTCGTGGGATTGGATTTTCCATTATCCCTTGTTCCCATGCTCCCAGAGGTATCAACGGACAGGATGACATTGGGAATGGGCGCCTTGTATGCCGTTCCAGCAGGGTATTGAACGAAACTCAGCGGATCGGCCGACGCCAGACCGGGCGCCCAGATCAGGGCAATGAGGATGGCCAGGGTACTGCGTTGGGGCAAGGCGATACTGCGCATGGTGATACTCCGTATTCTGTTTTGAAGATAACCAAGGTGATTGGTCAATCAGACGCTATTCCGCTTTTTGTATCGACAACGTCGACTGCAGGACGACCTCGGAGCCTGGTTTGTTGCCCAGGGCCAGCGCGGTGATTCTGTAGATGAACCGCTTGTTGGATGCGGGCGCCAGACGCGCTACATTCGCGCCAGGGGGCATGCCGGACATCAGCGCGATATTCGGATCCATGTAAGGCATCATTTCCACCCAGTACCACGCTCCCTCGCCCGCGTTGGTGTTGGCGAGAATCGGGTTGGCGGTGGTGGCCGCGTCGGCGCCCGTGAACTGCCCATACCGCGCTCCGACGTCGGTGTCGGTCATCTTGGTGAGTGTTGTGCTGTCATTCCAGAAATCCTGCGATCCCGCACGCTTGCTGCAGATGCCCTTGTAGCAGCTGACATCGGGCTTGGTGGTCGCGATGGTCGCAAGCAGGTTGGCCAGATCCTTGGTCTCGATGTCGAAATACACCGTGGTTCCGACGCGGCAGACGTCGGTCTTGCCGCTCACTGGCGTGCATGCCGAGCCGTCCGGCCTGGCGCCACGGATGTCCAGTTCCGCATCCTGCAGCATGGCCTGGGCGGCCTCGAAGGTGCGCTGGTAATCCGCGTCGTTGCCGACCAGGATTTCATTGAACAGCGAACTGCGCGCTGCCCACAGCGCCAGTAGCATCGAGAGCATGACGAAGACGATGACCACGAACAAAGCCACCCCACGCTGGCGCGCAGGATTCGTCTGCCGGTGAAATACGAGACTGCTGGTGTTTTTCATGATTCCAACCGGATGATGCGTGGAATGGTTGAACGCCACGTTGAAAATCAGATTCTGCTTTGGCTGCGTATCTGGAAGACGTTATGAAAAACCATCTTCAGCCGATTTCCGTAGGCCGTACTGGTGCCGCTGCAATTCTTGTACGTGGCGCTGCTGTCCGTGGTGGTTATCTCCGAGCCTGTCAATTCAATGCAAACGTCCACGGCATACACGCTGCTCCAGTCGCCGACGGCGCTCGCCGAGGATTTGTATTGCATGGTGGTCGTATTGGGGGCCTGTGTGATATAGCGGACCTGGAAATCCGTGACGTTGCCGATGATGGCTTGTGCCCCGGCGGCGCCCGAGCCGATGCACGTCAATTCATTGGTCGTTGTATTGCGCTGGAACTGGCTGGAAATGACGGGCGTGGTCGCAAGACTGCCTCCGGAACCGATGGCCGGGTTCTGACCGAGGCAATCGCGCAGCAGGGAGGTCGGATCCGTGGCCGACGCGGTGGTCATTTCGACGTAGTTCTGATAACCGACCGTGAGGCTGACCGGGGAGTCGGCGCCCACAACCGTGCTGGTCGAACGATCAAACGCCGGGCGCGCCCCGGTGGGGTCGGGCGGATCGAATGCAACGGGGGTCATGGCCGCGTTGGAACTGCTCGCGGAAAAGCCGGCAATATTCGGATCGAGGCTGAGTTCAAGGCTGCCGGCCTGCTTGATTTGCTGTCCCATGACCCTGAACGCGTAGGCGGCCTGTCTTTGCATCGAGGTGGCGTCGGACACCGTGCTGGTAATGCCGCGCGAGGCCATCAAGGCGCCCATGGCCACGGCAATCACCAGCAAGCCGATGGCGATGCCCACCATGAGCTCGACCAGGGTCACACCATCTTGCTGGCGCCTGACCTTGCACACGATTCGATGCGAGGGGCCGTGAGGGCTCGCCGATGACATCATTGGGGTCAATGGGTTTTGCATTTGAATCCCCTCAGCTCGCGCAATAGAGTGTGCCCGCGCCAATTCCCCACGGGGTGCAGCGCTGCGTGGGCTGAATGTATTGAAGGTGGCAGATCAAGCCATCAGGGCATGAAACGGCAGCGCCGGTACTGTCCTTGGTATTTGCCGGGATGATCTTCATCAGTTCGGCATCCAACGCGGTGACATCCGAAGCACTCAAACTGGCGCCGGTCTGGCTGTAATGCTTGTCGGCCCAGCCGATGAGAACGCCCAGCTGGCGCGATCCGCCTTGCGGAACGAAAACGATGGCCTGGCTGCCCGGCAGGGTGGTGGATACCTGATCGCGCCAGCTCTTGATGTCGTAGGTGGCCAGGGCTGCCGGATCACACGCCGTCGTGGTGCAGTCGGTCGCGGAGGTCGGGGACGTCGTATAGGTCGGCAGGTTGTTGAGCGCGTCGGGGTTGGTCTGAATACGCTCGGCCAGATCGTCGATGAGGCTGATGGCGTAGCCACGATTGACCGAGGCCTGGGTGTCCACAAGGGTACGCATCTGCACGCCGACAACGCCCAGAATGCCAAGTGCCGCCACGACCAGTGCGATCAACGATTCAATCAGCGTGATGCCTGTCTGATTTTTGCGCATACCCATCGCTCGGTGATTCGAAAAGTGGTTTTTCATGGTCATGTGCAACTCACCTCGCCATTCAGGATCCGAATGCGACCGCCGGCGCCCATGCACAGGGTGGTCACGGCTGGAGAACTGACACCGGTTGCGGCAGGAGAAAGGACGAAACGCAAGGTGTTGTTGCCGTTGGCCATGCCATAGCGATCGACCCCCACGAAGTTGCCCGATGGATAGCGCATGACGTTCACGGCGCCGTCCAACGCGGTATCACGCAGCTTGAGTTCCGTACTGCTGTTGAAGGTGCCGTTGTCGATCGCATCGACAAAGACAATCCATCCGCAGCCCCATTCCTGGGTGGTGCCGGCGTTCTGACAGCCCCCCGAAGTGTTCCCCAACTTGGCCACGGCGATGCCGCCTCCGCGCTTGATGGCCTCGGAGCGCGCGAAGTACAGCGTGTTCTGCAGCGCCTCAGCCGCACTGCGTACCCGCCATTTATCGAGCAGTGACGTAAAACTGGGCGCAGCCAATGCCGTCAGCACTGCCAGGATGGCTATGGTGACCATCAGTTCGATGGCCGTGAAGCCACGGACATCGACGCCGCTTCCGCGAAAGCAAGGTGAGCCAAAAGTGTGCATACCGTTCGTTTCCAATGGACCCAACAACCTTCCGCAAGGGTTGTCGTCTGTTCTCGTACCCCATGTGGGTTTCCACACGTCGCGTGACACAACTGCTACGGTTTCCACTGACATGCTACAAGTGAGAAACAATCCCCATTGAACCAGGGAGACAAACGGAAAGATATCAAGGACGAGCGGCATCCCGAATTGGTGCGCGGGTGGGCCACACTGCGCCGGATGCTTCGTGGCGGTATGACACAATCCATCTCCCCATGATGCGAGAGTCCCTGCGCCACCAACTCGAGCGCCACGCCACCCGCCTCGCCGAACTCGATTTCCTCCTCGCCCAGCCCGACGTGATGGCCGACATGGCCAAGTTCATGGCGCTGTCGCGTGAGCACACCGAGGTGGCGGCGGTGGCCCAGCGCTGGGCGCGCTGGCAGCAGCGCGAACGTGATCTGGCCGCCGCGCAAGAGCTGCTGGCCGACCCCGACATGGCAGAGATGGCGCGCGAAGAAATCGCCGCCTGCGAATCCGAACTGGTCGAGCTGGAGGCCGAACTGCAGCGCCTGCTGCTGCCCAGGGACCCCGACGATGCGCGCAACGCCTTCATCGAAATCCGCGCGGGCACGGGTGGCGATGAATCCGCGCTGTTCGCCGCCGACCTCGCCCGCATGTACACGCGCCACGCCGCCAACGTGGGCTGGCGCGTGGAGGTGATGAGCGCGCACGAAAGCGAGCTGGGCGGCTACAAGGAGGTGGTACTGCGCGTCGAGGGTGAGCAGGTCTTTGGCCGCCTGCGCTTTGAATCGGGCGGGCACCGCGTGCAGCGCGTGCCGGCCACCGAAACACAGGGGCGCATCCACACCAGCGCCTGCACGGTGGCGGTGATGCCCGAACCCGACGAGCACGAGGCCATCACGCTCAACCCGGCCGAGCTGCGCATCGACACCTTTCGCGCCAGTGGCGCGGGCGGGCAGCACATCAACAAGACCGATTCGGCGGTGCGCGTGGTGCACCTGCCCACCGGCATCGTGGCCGAATGCCAGGACGGGCGCAGCCAGCACGCCAACAAGGCGCAGGCGCTGCGCGTGCTGCAGGCGCGGCTGCAGGAGAAGGAGCGCAGCGAGCGCGCCGCCAGGGAAGCCACCCTCAGGAAAGGCCTGGTGGGCAGCGGCGACCGTTCCGACCGCATCCGCACCTACAACTTCCCGCAGGGGCGCCTTACGGATCACCGCATCAACCTCACGCTCTACAAGCTGCAGATGGTGATGGACGGCGACCTGGGCGAGGTGCTCGACGCGCTGCAGCACGCACACGAGGCGGAACTGCTGGCGCAGCTGGAGGAGGTTTGAGTTCACGCCGCTCCCACCACGGTCACACACCTTGGTGCCGAATCGACAGGCTTATGGCCTGAAAATAAATGAATGAAATCCTGCTTAAATACTTGTCCACCAAGCGTTGGCAGCTCCCTAATTGATGAACATCACCATGGGACAGGCGCTGACCGGAGCGCAGGACGAAGGCCTGGCGCGCATCGACGCGCAGATGCTGTTGCTGCACGCCTTGGGCCGCTCGCCCTACGACCGCGCCTGGCTGCTCGCGCACGGCGATGAACCGCTGCCGCCCGAGGCCCTGAACACCTTCAAAACCTGTTGCGCGCGGCGCCTGGCGGGCGAGCCCATCGCCTACCTCGTGGGACGCAAGGCGTTTTACGGGCTCGATCTGTTCGTCACGCCCGGCGTACTCGACCCGCGCCCGGACACCGAGACGCTCGTGGACTGGGCGCTGGAAATTGCCGTGCCGCTGACCGCACCCCGCATCGCCGACCTGGGCACGGGCAGCGGCGCGATCGCGCTGGCCCTGCGGGCGCAGCGCCCGGACGCCCTCGTGACCGCCATCGACCAGAGCCCCGAGGCACTGGAGGTGGCGCGCCACAACGCCGCGCATCTGCGCCTGCCCATCCGGCTGCGGCAAGGCGACTGGCTGCGGGGACTGAGCGAGCGCTTTGACCTGATCGTGAGCAACCCACCCTACATCGCCGAAGACGACCCGCACCTGCCGGCACTCGGCCACGAGCCACGCATGGCGCTCACCAGCGGTGCCGACGGGCTGGAGGCGATCCGCAGCATCATTGCGCAGGCCCCCGCGCACCTGCCCCCCGGCGGCTGGCTGCTGCTGGAGCACGGGCACGATCAGGCCACCGTGGTACGTGCCCTGCTGTCGGCCCAAGGGTTCACGCAGGTACAAAGCCGCAAGGACCTTGCAGGTATTGCCCGATGCAGCGGCGGGACAATACCCCGGAACCCCGCCGATGGCAGGTCAATGGTGAAATAATTCACACCCCGCCCGGCATGGGTGGCACTGATTTCAGGAGTATCCCGATGAGCGACGTCCAGCAACGCATCGACCAACTGGTCAAGAACAACGACATCCTTCTTTTCATGAAGGGCGACGCCCATTTCCCCATGTGCGGCTTCTCCGGCCGCGCGGTGCAGATCCTCAAGGCACTGAACGTGGACCTGGACCATCTGGCCACGGTCAACGTGCTCGATGACGACGACATCCGCCAGGGCGTGAAGGAATACAGCAACTGGCCGACGATTCCGCAACTCTACGTCAAGGGCGAACTGGTCGGCGGCGCCGACATCATGATGGAGATGTACGAATCGGGCGAACTCAAGACGCTGCTGGAAAGCGTTCAGGCCTGAAGCACCACGAAGGCCACCGCAGGGCTGGCCGTGCCCTCAATCGGGCATGGAGCAATGCCCGCCCTGGGTGGCGTGGCCCGAACCGGCGGCAAACGGGGCAAGCTCCCGACGCAAGTCCACGGGTGGCGAGGCGACGTAGTCCCACGCCATGAAGACAGCAAACAGCACCCAGAACACGGTGCGCAATCCCCAAGTCTTCATCGCGCCCCCTCAATAACCCAGCCGCCTGCGGATGCGCAGGCCGAAGATGGTGCCGGCAAACGCCATCGGCGCCCAGATCCAGCCGTGGATCGAGCCGGTTGAAATGCCGGAAAACATCGCGCCGATATTGCAGCCGAACGCCAGGCGCGAGCTATAGCCCAGCAGCAGGCCCGCGCTCAGTGCCACGGCCCACTGCTTGCCGGTGAGCGACTTGTGCGATGCAGGCTTGCCCGCGCTCACCCAGAGCGCCCCGGCGAGGATGCCGATGTTGGTGATGGTGGTCACATCGAGCAGCACCGTCTGCTGCAGCAGTGCCGCATTGCCCGGCAGACTCCAGAACCAGTTGTGCGTGGGATCGATCACGCCGGCCGACTGCCCGATCTTGGCCACCCACAGCGCCGGGCCGTAAACGATGCCCCAGGGGTTGCCCGAAATCAACAGCGCCAGCGCCGCGAAGACCGCGATCAGGATGGCACCCACGACCCACTTGCGCGCGAACAGCGCGGGCGCGGCGCCGCCGCGCGACCGGTGCCAGGCGCGTGTGTACCAGGCCACCCCCGCGCCAATCGCCACCAGGGCCACCAGGGTGCCCGCCAGCGCCTTCTGCCAGCCCCATGCGGTGACGAAACCCAGGGGTTCGGTACTACCCAGGCTCAGCCACCAGCCCAGATGCCAGCTGCCGAAGAAGCTGCCCAGCGCGAACAGCGGCAGGATGGCGGTGTTGAGCGGAATGCCCATGCCGGCCTTGTAGAACACGCCGCTGCCGCAGCCGTCGGCCACCTGCATGCACAGGCCGAAGGTGAAGGCACCGACGAGCAGGCTCACGCTGGGTGGACCGAGCGCGGCCGTGAGTTCGGGGTAATGCCCGAGCAGCGGCATGCTCAGGATGGCCGCCAGGCCGAACGCGATCAGCTGGCCGAAGACGCCGCTGGGGTTCTTGTCTTCCACCAGAATGCGCCACGCCGTGGTGAAGCCGAAGCGCTGGCCCGCCAGCGCCACACCCAGACCGATGCCGACGAGAAACAGCAGCGCCTGGCGCGTGGACACGCTCCAGAGCAGCCAAGCGAAGAAAATCGCCATCAAGGCGGTGATGGACAGGCGCTGCTTCATTTCTTCAGATTCTTCCACGCCTGCGCGAAGGCCTGCACGATCTGCGTGCCGCGGCTGGGCGCGTTGAGCATGGGCAGCGGCGTGGGCGCCTGCACCCAGTCGACCATGGAGCCGGGGTAGATCTTCACGTCCTTCGCGCCGACGATTTCATGCATCTCGAACCAGACCAGCGCCGACCACACGCCGGTATTGCAGAACAGCACCAGATCCTGCCCTTCGGGGCGCTTGATCTCGGCCGCGAGCTTGCGTGCCTCTTCGGTGGGCACCGCATTGGCCGAGCCGTTCTGCACCCAGCGCGTGAAGTCCTGGTCGATGGCGGTGGGGATGGTGCCGGCCATCAGCGCCATCGGCGCCTTGAACTGACCCAGGTAGAAATTTCGTGGGCGCACGTCCAGCAGGGTCGCATCGTGCTTTTGCACGTGCGCCAGCACCTGATCGCGCGTCGCCATCCAGCGCGGGCTGAAGGTGGGCGCCCAGCCGGTCCTGGCGACGGGCGCGACGGCCTTCGTCGTGTTCATGCCGTCGAAATCCCAGGACTGCATGCCACCGTCGAGGATGGAAAGCTCCTTCACCCCCAGCGACTTGAGCATCCAGTACACGCGCGCCGCCGCGCCAAAGTCGGTGCCGTCGCTGCCGGCCGAGACGACGACGGCATGGCTCTCGGGCGTGAGGCCCAGGCGCTGCACCAGCGCCACCATGTCGGGCGCGGGCGGCAGAATGCCGAAGTTCTCCGGCGGGCCCAGCCATTCGTTGTAGGGAGCGTTCTGCGCGCCTTCGATGTGCCCGCCGGCGAAGCTCTGGGCGTCGCGGATGTCGACCACGCGCAGTTGCGGCGACGACAGCAGCGGCTGCAGGTCGTCCGAGGTGAGCAGCGGCTCGGCCGCGAACGCCGCGCCGCACCAGAGCAAAATGACAACAACCCAATACTTCATGTTTTCATCAACCCGGCCGAACCGGTGATTGTCCTGCCGACCATCCAGACAGCCAACCATTTTTTTCTGCTTTGCTCATGACTGAATCGCCTGAAGACGCTCCCGCCGCGCCCCTCACCGTCCCCTGCCCCACCTGCGGCCAGCCCAGCCTGTTCGCCCGCAGCAACCGCTACCGGCCGTTTTGCAGCGAACGCTGCAAGCAGATCGACCTGGGCGCGTGGGCGGCCGAGGATTTTCGCGTGCCCAGCGACACGCCCCCGGAGGATGCACCCTTCGGCGACCCGAAGCATCAGCCCTGAATTCAAACGAAATAGGCGTTCAGCGCAATACCATCAAGCGCTGGCAGCTATCAAGAAGTGGATTTCAACCGCCCAACGCAGCCGCGTCAAAGGACAGGCCCCACTCCTGCGCCAGCATCTCCAGCACCGGAAAGGCGCCGGGCAACAGCGGACGCACCGTGGGTGGCCAGGTCTGCCAGGCCATGCTCTGGCCCTCGCGCATCTCGAACTCGCCCCGCCACTCGAACACCTTGCACCAGTGCAGGCGCACGAGCGCATGCGGATAGTCGTGCTCCGTCACCTTCCACGGCTGCGCTGCGGCAATCGTGATGCCGAGCTCCTCCTGCAGCTCGCGCCGCAGCGCCTGCTCCACGCTCTCGCCCGCCTCGATCTTGCCGCCGGGAAACTCCCAGTAGCCCTCATAGGGCTTGCCTGCCGGGCGCGAGGACAGGAGCATGCTGCCATCGGCACGCAGCAGGATACCCGCCGCGACTTCGGTCCAGGGCCGCGTCATGAGGCGGCACGCCCCGCGTAGTCGCGGGCGAACTGGTAGGCCACACGCCCGCTGCGCGAGCCGCGCTCCAGCGCCCACAACAGCGCCTCGGGCCGCGCCGCTTCGATGGCCTCGGGCGTGGCGCCAAAATGCGCCAGCCACTGCGCGGCGATATGCAAGTATTCGTCCTGATTGAAGGGATAGAAACTTACCCACAGGCCGAAACGCTCGGAGAGCGAAATTTTTTCCTCCACCACTTCGCCCGGATGCACCTCGCCATCGTCGGTGTGCGTGTAGCTGAGGTTTTCCTTCATGTACTCGGGCAGCAGGTGGCGCCGGTTGCTCGTCGCGTAGATGAGCACGTTGGGCGTGGCGGCGGCCACCGAACCGTCGAGGATGGATTTCAGCGCCTTGTAGCCGGGCTCGCCCTCGTCAAAGCTCAGGTCGTCGCAGAAAACGATGAACTTCTCGGGGCGCTGCGCCACCACATCCACGATGTCGGGCAGATCGGTCAGGTCGCTCTTGTCCACCTCGATCAGGCGCAGACCCTGCGGCGCATACGCATTCAGGCAGGCCTTGATGAGCGAGGACTTGCCCGTGCCGCGCGCGCCGGTCAGCAGCAAGTTGTTGGCGGGCTTGCCAGCGACGAACTGCTCGGTGTTGCGGCGGATCTTTTCCTTCTGCGGCTCGATTTCCTTGAGATCCTCAAGCTGCAAAGCGGCCACGTGTCGCACCGGCTCCAGCGCGCTGCCGCCGCGGGCGCGGCGGCGGTAGCGCCAGGCGATCGCCTCGTTCCAGTCAGGCTCGCTCAGGGCCTGGGGCAAGATGGCTTCGATGCGCGCCATCAGCTGATCCGCGCGCGCGATGAGCAAATCCAGTTTATCGGTCATTTTCGTCTCTAGTGTGGCGCACCACACTGGCCCGCACCGGACAAGCGCAAGCCGCTCTTGTTTCAGGAACGGTAGTCGGCGTTGATGGTGACGTAGTCGTGGCTCAGGTCGCAGGTCCAGACGGTCTCGGCCACATTACCCCGGCCCAGTTGCACGCGCACGCCGATTTCACTTTGCTTCATCACGCGCCGGCCGTCTTCCTCGCGATAGGCAGGGTGGCGCCCGCCGCGCGTGGCCACGTGCACATCGTCCAGAAAGAGTTCGATCTTCGTCTGATCAAGGTCCGCGATGCCCGCGTAGCCCACGGCCGCCAGGATGCGCCCCAGATTCGGGTCGCTGGCGAAGAACGCCGTTTTCACGAGCGGCGAATGCGCGATCGCGTAGCCGACCTGCAGGCACTCCGCGGTGCTGGCGCCCTGCTCCACGCGCACGGTGATGAACTTGGTCGCCCCCTCGCCATCGCGCACGATGGCCTGCGCCAGCTGCTGAGCCACAGTGCGCAGCGCCGCCATCAGCGCCTGCCCGGCCTCGCTGCGCAGCGAAGTGATGGGCGCATGCGCCGCCTTGCGCGTGGCCATCAGGATGAAGGAATCGTTGGTGGAGGTGTCGCCATCGACGGTGACGCGGTTGAACGAGGCATCGGCGAGTTCGCGCACCGCCTGTTGCAGCAGTTCGGGCGCGAGGTTCGCGTCGGTGGCGACGAAGCCGAGCATGGTCGCCATGTTGGGATGGATCATGCCCGCGCCCTTGGCGATGCCGGTGATATGCACCGGCGTGCCATCGAGCGCGAACTGCGTGCTGAACGCCTTGGGCACGGTGTCCGTCGTCATGATGGCCTCGGCCGCGCGCAGCCAGTGGTCGACGCGCGCATCGGCGATGGCCGCGGGCAAGCCCGCCACGATGCGATCGACCGGCAGCGGCTCCATGATCACGCCCGTGGAAAACGGCAGGATCTGCTGCGGCTGCACGCCCAACCGGCCTGCCAGTTCCGCGCAGGTGCGCCGCGCATCCGCCAGGCCCTGCTCGCCCGTGCCCGCATTGGCCACGCCCGTGTTGACGACCAGCGCCCGGATGCCGCTGCCCTTGCCGCTGCCCTTGCCGTTGTCCGCCAGATGCTCGCGGCAGACCTGCACCGGCGCGGCGCAGAAGCGGTTCTGCGTGAACACCCCCGCCACGGCCGCACCCTCATCGAGCAGAAAGACGGTCACGTCCTTGCGCCCGGCCTTGCGCACGCCCGCCTCGGTGCTGCCGATGCGCAGCCCCGCGACGGGATGGAGTTGCCCGGCCACGGGGGCCTTCAGATTCACGGACATGGGGCTCTTCTCCTGTCAGGCCAGCTTGCCGTGGCAGTGCTTGTACTTCTTGCCGCTGCCGCAGGGGCAGGGGTCGTTGCGCCCGACGCGCGGCATCGCAGCTGCCGCTGCCGCTGCTGCGCTGCCAGCGCCCGTCGCGGCCGCGGTCACCGCCGCCTCGCCGGTTTCGGTCGGGGCGCTGTAGGTGACGTTGCTCACGCTCTCGTTGCGCGCATTCACGGCCTCGGCGGCCTCTTCCACCTGCTGCTGCGATTGCACTTGCACGGTCATCATCACGCGGGTGACCTCGTTGCGGATGTGATCGAGCAACTGACGGAACATCTCGAAGGATTCGCGCTTGTATTCCTGCTTGGGCTGCACCTGCGCGTAGCTGCGCAGATGGATGCCCTGACGCAGGTAGTCGAGCGCCGTGAGGTGGTCGCGCCAGCTGGTATCTAGGCTTTGCAGCAGCACCGCGCGCTCGAACTGGTGGAAATTCTCCTTGCCGACCAGCGCCACCTTGGCGTCGAAGGACTCGCGCGCCGCGGTCACCACCTTCTCGACGATGTCTTCTTCGGACAGGATCTCGGACGCCTGCACCTCGTGCACCAGCGGCAGGTTCAGCTGCCAGTTGGCGGCCAGGTCTTTTTCCAGGCCCGCCAGATCCCACTGCTCCTCCACCGATTGCGCAGGCACGTACAGCCGCACCACGTCGGTGATGCAGGCGTCGCGCATGGCGGAGATCATGTCGGACAGATCGGCCGCATCGAGGATTTCATTGCGCTGCTGATAGATCACCTTGCGCTGCTCGTTGGCCACATCGTCGTATTCGAGCAGCTGTTTGCGCATGTCGAAGTTGCGGCCCTCGACCTTGCGCTGCGCGCTCTCGATGCTGCGCGAGACCATGCCCGCCTCGATGGCCTCGCCATCAGGCATCTTCAGACGCTCCATGATGGACTTGACGCGATCGCCCGCGAAGATGCGCATGAGCGGATCGTCCAGGCTCAGATAAAAGCGCGAAGACCCCGGATCGCCCTGACGGCCCGACCGGCCGCGCAGCTGGTTGTCAATGCGCCGGCTCTCGTGGCGCTCGGTAGCGATGATGCGCAGGCCGCCCAAGGCCACCACCTTCTCATTGTCCGCTTTCCACTGCGCACGCAAGTCGGCGACCTGGCGTTCGCGCTCGGATTCGGACAGTGATTCGTCGGCCAGCAAGGCTGCCACGCGCTTGTCGATGTTGCCGCCCAGAACGATGTCGGTGCCGCGGCCGGCCATGTTGGTGGCAATCGTGATCGCACCGGTATGCCCCGCCTGCGCGATGATGTCCGCCTCGCGCTCGTGCTGCTTGGCGTTGAGCACCTGGTGCGGCAGCTTCGCCTTGGTCAGAAGTTCGTCGATGATTTCGGAGTTCTCGATCGACGAAGTGCCCACGAGCACCGGTTGCCCTTTTTCGTGACACTCACGGATGTCGGAAATCGCTGCCTCGTATTTCTCGCGCGTGGTCTTGTAAACGCGATCGAGCTGGTCATCACGCCGGCTGGGCTTGTTGGGCGGGATGATCACGGTCTCCAGGCCGTAGATGTCCTGGAATTCATACGCCTCGGTATCGGCCGTGCCAGTCATGCCGGAAAGCTTGGTGTAGAGGCGGAAATAATTCTGGAATGTGATCGAGGCGAGCGTCTGGTTCTCGGCCTGGATCTTCACGCCTTCCTTGGCTTCCACCGCCTGGTGCAGGCCTTCGCTCCAGCGCCGGCCGGCCATGAGGCGGCCGGTGAATTCATCGACGATGACCACTTCGCCATCCTGCACCACATAGTGCTCATCACGATTGAACAGCTGATGCGCGCGCAGCGCGGCGTACAGGTGATGCACCAGAGAAATGTTGGACGCCGCGTAAAGCGACTGACCATCGGCAATCAGACCCTGGCTCGCCAGAATGCGCTCGGCGCTCTCGAAGCCCTGCTCGGTCAGCGTCACCTGGCGCTGCTTCTCGTCCACGGTGAAATCGCCCGGCGTGATCACGCCCTCGCCGGTGCGCGCGTTGGCTTCACCTTCCTGGCGCTTGAGCAGCGGCACCACCTTGTTCATCGCCACGTACAGGGCCGTCTGATCCTCCGCCTGGCCGCTGATGATGAGCGGCGTGCGTGCCTCGTCGATCAGGATGGAATCGACCTCGTCGACGATGGCGTAATGCAGCTTGCGCTGCACCCGGTCGCGCGTCTCGTACACCATGTTGTCGCGCAGGTAGTCGAACCCGTACTCGTTGTTCGTGCCGTAGGTGATGTCGGCGTTGTAGGCGGCCTGCTTTTCCTCGCGCGGCATCTGCGGCAGGTTGATGCCCACCGTCAGACCCAGATAGTTGTAAAGCTGCCCCATCCACTGGGCATCGCGACTGGCGAGGTAGTCGTTCACCGTCACCACATGCACGCCCTTGCCCGCCAGCGCATTGAGGTACACCGCCAGCGTGGCCGTGAGCGTCTTGCCCTCGCCGGTGCGCATCTCGGCGATCTTGCCGTCGTGCAGCACCATGCCGCCGATCAGCTGCACGTCGAAGTGCCGCATTTTCATCACGCGCTTGGAGCCCTCGCGCACGACCGCAAACGCTTCGGGCAGCAGATCGTCGAGGGTCTCGCCCTTGGCGAGGCGATCGCGAAATTCCTGCGTCTTGCCCCGCAAGGCTTCTTCGCTCAACTTCTCGTAGTCCGCTTCCATCGCGTTGATGCGATGGACCGTCTTGCGGTATTGCTTGAGCAGCCGGTCATTGCGACTGCCGATGAGTTTGGTGAAAAAATTCGTGCCCATGCGGATGCAACCGCAACGACGGCCGGAGAAGCCACGAGGCGGTCTTTGACCTTAAAGAAGAAACAGACGCAGTTGCAGGTTGTTGACGCCAATTGCAAGGTCTGCAATCGAGCGCCCGCTGTCCGGTCAACGCGCGAAACGAAGCATTTTACTGTTGCGAAGGCTCGACATTGTGTTCGCGCGCCGCAACCATCCGTACGGGCGCCTTGCCTCGTCCGGCAAAAAGAAAATCGCCGGGGTTTTGCCATACGCCATCCTTGAGCACCTCGAAGTGCAGATGGGGCCCGGTGACACGCCCGCTGGAACCCACTGCAGCAATCTTCTGCCCCTGACGCACCAGGTCTCCCTTTTTGACGAAAACCTTGGAGGCGTGGGCATAACGCGTGATCAAGCCGCCGCCATGGGAGATCTCGATCATGTTGCCGTATTCCTTGTGGAACTCCTGCGTCACGACCACGCCCCCCGCCGCCGCAGTGATGGTCGTTCCCGTGGGCGCAGGGAAATCCAGCCCCGTGTGCCGAGCCGCATGCCCGTTGATCGGGTCGATGCGCGTGCCATATGACGAGCCGACCGGGTGGCCCGCCACGGGCAAGTTCGACGGCACCAGCCGCGTGCGTGCCTGCTCGTCGACCAGGCGGGACTCGATGGTCACCATCCGGTCATGCCGGGCATCGAGCTGCGCCCCCAGATCATTGAGGATGCCCTCGAATTCCTGCATGGACAGAGGCCGTTCGTCCCGCAGGACACCACCCTGCCCCGGGCGCGACTCCCACTTCATGACGGGCAGCCCGGCGAGGCCGCGCACCCGTTCATCGAGCGATTCGAGCTGCATCAACCGGGCCTGCAACGCGCCCACCTTGCGAGCCATGGCATCGATGCTCGCACGGGCGGCCCGGTCCTGGCGCTCCAGCAGGCGATCGGGCGTCGGCCATGACACCGGCACGCGAGTGCCGCTTTCCCCGGGTGCGCCCACGGCTTGCAGCCCCAGCCACATCAAGCCGGCCCCCAGCAGGACAAATGCCACCATGGCCGCCAGCCCGTGCCACCATCCCAGCCGCAGCACGCGGCTGTGCGCCATGCGGATATCCGTAATGATCAGGTGCACAATGCACGACCTCCCTACAGCAACCGTTCCATACCGTGCAACGCCGCCACCATGCCATCTCCCTGGAACAGGCAAGCCAGGAAGCTCCGGCACTCGCACGGCTGGTGACACTGGTCCAGGAATCCAACGCGCGGTTGCAGGCGCTGCAGGCCCTCATGCCTGCCGCACTGCACTCGCAAGTCCAGGCGGGCCCCATTCAGGGCGACACGTGGTGCCTGCTGGTGCGCAGCAACGCGGCGGCCAACAAGCTGCGACAGCTCACCCCCGCGTTCATTGCCCACTTGAAAAACCGAGGGTGGGAGGTTAACGCGATCCGGCTGAAAATTCAAACCCGCTGACCCTTGCCGCGAACGGACGAACGATCGCATGCCCGGGACCTTCGGCCCGAATGGATCGGGCGTCAGGCCACGTGCCCTGCGATGGTGCCGGTTGTCGGATTCGAACTGACGACCTTCCGCTTACAAGGCGGGTGCTCTACCAACTGAGCTAAACCGGCAAGGGGCGCAATTCTACCCAGTCCGCGCCGCCGCGGAACACGCCGCGATACACGCTATTTGATTCGTTTGAGCGTCGGCTTGCGCCCTTTGGGGCCTGGCCCGTCGGGAGGTGTCCGAGGGGCAGAGTCCACGGGTTTGGCGGAGTCCTTGACCGACTTCAGGCTGATGGAAGCCCCCTCCCCGGGGGGCTGGGGTTGTGCCTGCGGCATCGCCGCGAGCGGAGGCTGCGCTTCCTCCACCGGAAACGCCATGCCTTGGCCATTTTCGCGCGCATAGATCGCAACCACGCGGCCGATGGGCACCGAAATATCCCGCGGCCGCCCGCCAAAACGCGCCTGGAAGAGGATGAATTCGTTGGAAATCTGCAGCGCGCTCGTGGCCTCGTCGCTCACATTGAGCACGATCTCGCCATTGCTCACGTATTCACGCGGCACGTGGACCGTGTCGTCCACGCGCACGACGATATAGGGCGTCAACCCGCTGTCCGAGCACCACTCATGCAGCGCACGCAACAGATACGGGCGAGTGGAAATTCCTGTCGGTTGCGTATCCATGCCGTTGCTCGCCAAGACCTGGTCGCGCCTATTTGCGCATGACCTTTTCGGAAGGCGTCAGAGCCTCGATGTAGGCAGGGCGCGAAAACACGCGTTCGGCATACTTGAGCAGAGGCGCCGCATTGCGTGACAGCTCGATGCCGTAGTAGTCCAGCCGCCAGAGCAGCGGAGCGATCGCCACGTCCAGCATGGAAAAGCCGTCGCCCAGCATGTACTTGTTCTTGAGGAACACGGGGGCAAGCTGGGTAAGCCGGTCGCGAATGTGACCACGCGCCTTCTCCAGCGCCTTCTCGTTGCCCTTGGCGGCACGCGATTCGAGCGTGTTGACGTGAACGAAGAGTTCCTTCTCGAAATTGAGCAGGAACAGACGCACGCGCGCGCGGTCCACCGGGTCGCCGGGCATCAGCTGCGGATGCGGGAAACGCTCATCGATGTACTCGTTGATGATGTTCGACTCGTACAGGATGAGATCACGCTCGACCAGGATGGGCACCTGGCCATACGGATTCATGACGCTGATGTCTTCCGGCTTGTTGTACAAGTCGACATCGCGAATCTCGAAATCCATGCCCTTTTCAAACAGGACAAAGCGGCAACGGTGTGAGAACGGGCACGTCGTTCCCGAATAAAGCACCATCATGCAGGTAGCTCCTCAAAAGTCAAAAGAGTGGGCGCGCAACCGGCACCCACTCCGTATGCAAACGATGCACCCCGGCAAGGGTGGCCACCGCACGTCCTATTTCACGTTTTTCCAATACGAGGCGTTCAGGCGCCACGCGATCAACATGAAGATCGTGATGAACATCAGCACCCAGATACCGACGCGCACGCGGGTCTTCTGCGCGGGTTCACCCATCCACTGCAGGTAATTGACGAGGTCGCCCACCGTCCGATCAAACTCGACGGCGCTCTGCGTCCCGGGCGAAATCTGTTCCCAGCCCTTGAATTTATGCACCTTCTCGCCATGGCTCTCGACTTCCTCGAACAAGGCCTTGCGCTCACCCTGCAGCTGCCAGAGCACGTGCGGCATGGCAACGCTGGGGAATACCAGGTTGTTCCAGCCCGTGGCCTTGGTATCGTCCACATAGAAAGTGCGCAGGAAGGTATAGAGATAGTCGGCGCCACTACCGCCGTTTCCTGCGCGAGAACGCGCAATCACGGTCAGATCGGGCGGAACGCCACCGAACCAGGCCTTTGCTTCCTTGGGATTGATCGCTGCCTTCATGGTTTCACCCACCTTGTCGGTGGTGATCAGGAGGTTGTCCTTGATCTGCTGCTCGGTGAGGCCGATGTCGGTGAGCCGGTTGTAGCGCATGTACGCGGCCGAATGGCAGCTCAGGCAGTAGTTGACGAAGGTGCGCGCGCCGCGCTGCAGCGAGACGTTGTCCGTCACATTGACGGGCGCCTTGTCCAGGGGAAAGCCGCCTCCGGCGGCTTGAACACCCGCCACCAACCCAAGACCCATCATCAGGGCAAGAAGAATTTTTTTCATTGTCATGACTCCGGCTCAGTGCGCAACGAACTTCACGCGATCGGGTACCGGCTTGGGTTCACCCAGGCGGCTCCACCACGGCATGAGCAGGAAGAAGCCAAAGTAAAAGAGCGTACCGACTTGCGACACGCGCTCGCCGAGCGGGAATGGTGCCAGCATGCCGAGGTACCCCAGCACGAAAAACACCACCACGAACACCGCGTACAACCATTTGTGCCAGCTCGGACGGTAGCGGATGGAACGTGCCGGGCTGCAGTCGAGCCAGGGCAGGAAGAACAGAATGATCACCGCGCCGCCCATGGCAACCACGCCCCAGAACTTGGCGTCAATGGCGAGCATGAGCGCAACCACGACGATGCCCGCCACCAGAATCACGCCCTTGACGAGCCCGGCCAGCTTCGCCTTGAACACGCCATAGCCCGTGCCCAGCACCACGCAGGCGATGAGCGCGTACATCATCTCGCTGGTGACCGCGCGCAGCATGGAGTAGAACGGCGTGAAATACCACACCGGCGCGATATGCATCGGCGTCTTGAGCTGATCCGCCGGGATGAAGTTGTTGGCTTCCAGGAAGTAGCCGCCCATCTCGGGCGCCAGGAACACGATGGCCGAGAACACAAACAGGAAGATCGACACGCCAAAGATGTCGTGCACCGTGTAGTACGGATGGAAAGGCACGCCATCGAGGGGATGGCCTTTCTCGTCCACGGGTTTGCCCGGGCCCTTGATCTCGATGCCATCGGGGTTGTTGGAACCCACGTCGTGCAGCGCCAGCAGGTGCGCTACCACAAGGCCCAGCAGCACCAGCGGCACTGCAATCACATGGAAGCTGAAGAAGCGGTTGAGCGTGGCATCGCTCACCACGTAGTCACCGCGAATAAAGATGGACAGATCGGGCCCGATGAACGGAATCGCGGAGAACAGATTCACGATCACCTGCGCGCCCCAATACGACATCTGCCCCCACGGCAGCAGGTAGCCCATGAAGGCCTCGGCCATCAACGCCAGGAAAATGGCGCAGCCAAACAGCCAGACCAGCTCGCGCGGCTTGCGGTAGCTGCCATACAGCAGCCCGCGGAACATGTGCAGATACACCACCACGAAGAAGGCGGAAGCGCCCGTGGAGTGCATGTAGCGGATCAGCCAGCCCCAGGGCACGTCGCGCATGATGTACTCGACCGACTCGAAGGCCTTGGCGGCGTCGGGCTTGTAGTGCATCACGAGGAAGATGCCGGTGACGATCTGGATCACCAGCACCAGCAGCGCCAGCGAGCCGAAGATGTACCAGAAGTTGAAGTTCTTCGGAGCGTAGTACTCCGACATGTGTACCCGGTAGGCGTCAAACGCCGTTGGAAAGCGGTTTTCCAGCCAATTGGTGAGCTTGGCGGTAGCCGAAGCGTTGGGGGATATCTGCTTGAATTCGCGGTAGGCAGCCATGTGATTTCCTTCAAGCCTTCTTCGTGTCGTCGCCAATCAGCAGCTTGGTATCGGACAGGTACATGTGTGGGGGCACCGGCAGATTGTCCGGCGACGGCTTGTTCTTGAAGACACGGCCCGCAAGGTCGAAGGTCGAGCCGTGACAGGGGCACAGCCAACCACCCGGCCAATCATTGGGCAGCGAGGGCTGCGCGCCGGTCGTGAATTTTTGCGTGGGTGAGCACCCCAGGTGCGGGCAGATGCCAATCACCACCAGAATCTCGGGCTTGATGGAACGCCATTCGTTGCGCGCATAGGCGGGCGTGAATTCATCCTGGTGGCGCTTGGATTCCGGGTCTGCCAGCTCGCTGTCGTGCTTGGCCAGCGCAGCCACTTCTTCCTTGGTGCGCCGAACGATCCACACCGGCTTGCCGCGCCATTCAACGGTGACCTGCTCACCTTCCTTGATATTGGAAATGTCCACCTCAACCGGAGCACCTGCAGCCTTGGCCTTCTCGGAGGGTTCAAAACTACTCACGAAAGGTACGGCTGTGGCCACGCCACCCACCGCGCCGGCGCAACTGGTCGCGATCAGCCAGTTGCGCTTGCTGGAGTCGATCGGTGTATCACTCATGGGGATCCTTGCTATGCGTCAGTCAGCGAGACGGTCAACCGCAAATTGTAGCGGACGCACATGCGCCTGCGGCACATATGCGGCCACCCAGACACGCGCGATACTCCGGTCTGTTGATCGACCACAAGGAAAACGCATCATGGCAGTCATGCAGGAGTTCAAGGAATTCGCCGTCAAGGGCAACGCCATCGATCTGGCGGTGGGCGTGATCATAGGCGCCGCATTCGGCAAGATCGTCGATTCGATCGTTAGCGATCTCGTGATGCCACTCGTTGGCAAGCTCGTCGGCGGGCTGGATTTCTCCAGCTACTACATCCCGCTTGCCGGGCAGGCGGCGGGATTGACGCTGGCAGAAGCAAAAAAAACCGGCGCCGTTTTCGCTTACGGCAACTTCATCACGATTCTCGTGAACTTCATCATCCTGGCCTTCATCATCTTCATGATGGTCAGGCAGATCAACCGCATGAAGAAGGAAGCCCCTGCGGCCCCCGCGGAGCCCGCGCCCACGCCGGAAGACGTCGTGCTGCTGCGCGAAATCAGGGACAGTCTCAGGAAGAACTGATCAGTTCGGCTCAGTGCCCGCTGCTTAGCGCCCTGGCCATCCGCACGGCACGGATCAGGCTGCCGGCGTCGGCCATGCCGCGGCCCGCGATGTCAAAAGCCGTGCCGTGATCGGGACTGGTGCGCACCAGCGGCAGACCCAGCGTCACGTTCACACCTTGATCCACCCCCAGGTACTTCACGGGAATCAGCCCCTGGTCGTGGTACATGGCCACCACGACGTCGAACTCGCTCTGGCGCCGGGCGCTTGAGCGCGCACGCATGAAGACCGTGTCGGGCGCGAAGGGGCCATGGGCATCGACACCCCGGGCACGCGCCTGGGCCATGGCGGGGGCGATGACATCGATTTCTTCGCGGCCGAACAGCCCCCCTTCCCCTGCGTGCGGATTGAGCCCCGCCACCGCGATGCGCGGCGCGCGCCCCAGCATCCTGCCCAGCGCCTCGTGGGTGATCAGCAGGGTCTGCAGGACATTTTCGTGCGTTACCGCGTCGATGGCCTCACGCAAGGCCACATGGATGCTGACCAGCACGGTGCGCAATTCATCGTTGGCGAGCATCATGCGCACCGGCATTCGCCGGACGTCGACGCCGCCATGGAGCGCAGCCTCCGCCTGCAACAGTTCGGTGTGCCCGGGAAATGGGACACCCGCCATGGACAGAGCCTCCTTGTGCAGCGGAGCGGTGACCAGTGCCGCAACCTCGCCGCGCAAGGCCGCCCGAGCAGCCCATACGACGCAGGCCGCCGCATCCTGACCTGCCTTGCCGCTGACCATGCCATAAGGGGCCGGCCCATTCAGCTCCGCCAGCGGCCAGACCGGCAGGCAGCGCGAAGGCAGTCGCTGCACCTCGTCAAGCGACGTCAACTGCGCCACGGGCAATATCGGCTCTCCGGGCGCCACGATGCATCGCGCAGCGCGGCGCAGGGTCGCCAGATCTCCGACCGCAAAACAGCCCCGCAACAGATCGGGCGCATCACGAAAGGCCTTCGCGACGATTTCCGGGCCAATGCCGGCCGGATCCCCCTGGGTAATGGCGATGGGAAGCACGCAATGACCTCCGGTCCATTCAAGCCGGGTTGTCGATATCGATGAACTGGTGCTCCAGCCCCAGCGCACCGGCCACATGCGCGGCCACGGCGGGAGCACCATAGCGTTCGGTCGCGTGGTGACCCGCGGCGATGAAAGCCACGCCCGTCTCGCGCGCCAGATGCGCCTGGGGCTCGGAAATTTCACCGGTCACGAAGGCATCGGCACCCGCGGCAATCGCCGATTCGAAATAACCCTGCGCCCCGCCACTGCACCACGCCACCCGGCGTATGGGGCGTGGCGCATCCGGCGCGGCCAACGTCACGGCGCGACCGAGCACCGCCTGCACATGGGCCGCGAGTGCCCGCGCACCGGCATAATCCGCCGCGGCCACGCACCCCAGATCCTGTTCGCCGAAATGGGCATCCGCCTCCCAGCCAAGCCTGCAGGCCAGCTGCGCATTGTTGCCCAGTGTCGGGTGCGCATCGAGCGGCAAGTGATAGGCAAACAGATTGATGTCGTGTGCCAGCAGGCGCTGCACGCGCTGCTTCAGCCAGCCGACGATGCGGCCATCCTGCCCCCGCCAGAACAAGCCATGATGCACGAAAATGGCATCCGCACCCGCCTCAATCGCCGCATCGATCAGCGCCCGGCTCGCCGTCACGCCGCTGACGATGCGCTGCACACCGGGCTTGCCCTCCACCTGCAGGCCGTTGGGGCCGTAGTCCTTGAAACGTTCGGGCTGCAGCAGCACATCCAGATGCACCAGCAGTTCGTGTCGATCGATCGCCATACCCTGCATTTTGCCTGCGCAAACACGCGACAATGGCAAACCCTTCCCCGGATTCCCTCATGAAACGTTTGTGGCTTCTCTTTTCCCAGGCCGTCACCGTGTGTGTCGCGGCATGGTTCGTGGTGGCGACGCTGCAACCCGGCTGGTTGGGGCGCACTGCCACACGCACTGCCGCGGGCGTCACGCTGTACGAAGCGCCCGAGCAACCCGGCTCCACCCGGGAAGCGGAGCCCGGCAGTTTCAGCCCGGCGGCTCGCAAGGCATCGCCGGCCGTGGTGAGCATCACGACCAGCAAGGAAGTGCGCGATCCACGCGCCAACGACCCGTGGTTTCGCTTCTTCTTCGGCGACCAGGGCACGCAATCGCAGACGGCCCTGGGCAGTGGCGTCATCGTCAGCCCCGACGGCTACATCCTCACCAACAATCACGTGGTGGAAGGCGCCGATGAGATCGAAGTGGCGCTGGCGGACAGCCGCCGCGCCGCGGCGCGCGTGATCGGCACCGATCCCGAGACCGATCTCGCCATCCTCAAGATCAAGCTCGATGCGCTGCCAGTGATCGTGCTGGGCAGCTCGGACACGCTGGCGGTGGGCGATCGCGTCCTGGCCATCGGCAATCCGTTCGGTGTCGGGCAGACAGTCACGAGCGGGATCGTCTCTGCGCTGGGGCGCAACGAACTGGGCATCAACACGTTCGAGAATTTCATCCAGACCGATGCCGCGATCAACCCGGGCAATTCCGGTGGCGCGCTGGTGGACATTCACGGCAATCTGGTGGGCGTGAACACAGCGATCTACTCACGCTCAGGCGGCAGCATGGGCATAGGCTTCGCCATCCCCGTTGCCACGGCGAAGCAGGTGCTGGAAAGCATCGTGCGCGACGGACGCGTGACGCGCGGCTGGATCGGCGTGGAGCCGAGCGAACTCTCGCCCGAACTGGCCCAGACGTTCGGCGTGCAAACGAACGCGGGCGTGATCATCACCGGTGTGCTGCACGACGGCCCTGCGGCCGCGGGCGGCATGCTGCCGGGAGACGTGGTCAAGCAGGTCGCCGGAAAATCGGTGCGCACGGTGCCGCAGCTGCTGTCCGCCGTGGCCGCGCTCACACCCGGCGCCGCGGTGCAGTTCCAGGTGCAGCGTGGTGCCCAGGAACTGCAACTGTCCATTGCCCCGGCCGCGCGGCCCCGTCAGACCCCCCGCCGCTGACGGGCTCAGGTGGGCGTGCTCGTTTCGCTTTCGGCCTCCTTATCGGCCAACGCCTTCTTGCGCACCAGCAGCTGCGCGGCCCAGATGCCGATCTCGTAGAGCAGGCACATGGGAATGGCCAGCGCGAGCTGAGAGACAACGTCCGGGGGCGTGATGATGGCCGCCACAATGAACGAGCCCACGACGAAATAGCCACGCACGTGCTTGAGCTTTTCGACGCTGATCAGCCCCAGGCGCACCAGGACAACCACGGCGATGGGGACCTCGAACGTGATGCCGAACGCCAGGAACATCGTGAGCACGAAACTCAGGTAGGCCTCGATGTCCGGCGCGGCCGTGATGCTCTTGGGCGCAAAACTCTGAATGAAGGTGAACACCCGTCCGAAGACGAAGTAGTAGCAGAACGCCACCCCGAGAAAAAACAGGATGGTGCTGGAGATCACCAGCGGCAGCACCATCCTTTTTTCGTGCGAATACAGGCCCGGCGCGATGAAGGCCCACACTTGATAAAGCACGACGGGCAACGCGACGAGAAATGCCGCCATCAACAGAATCTTGAGCGGCACCATGAACGGCGAGATGACCGAGGTGGCGATCATCGTCGCGCCCTGGGGCAGGTGGGCCACCAGTGGCGCGGCGAGGAAATCGTAGAGCTCGCCCGGCCCGGGATAAAGGAAAAGCACCCCCGCAGCCACGCCCACGGCAATGATGGCCTTGAGCAGCCGATCGCGCAACTCTATCAGGTGCTCGACAAAAGGCTGCTCGGTACCAGCGAGTTCGTCTTCGGATTCAGGGGTGGGGGCCATAGGTGGGAGTGAACTGGATCAGGGCAAGCCCCGATCGGCGGCCACGCATGCGGCCGCAGGCTGACAAAAGTGGCTCAGATGGATTTCTTCGGTCTGTAGCGAGCCACGCGTGCGGCGCCGGACTGAACGTGCGCCCGCACGCCGTTGCGTGCCTTGAACCACTGAGGCACGGCTCCGCGTTTGACCCTCCAGTGCTTGTCCGGACGCTTGTATGGAGGAACGTAGAGTGCCAGCAACGCAGGATCATCGGGCAGCGGATCGCTCGATGTGTCCGCCAGATCGCCCACCGCGTCTTTCCAGTCCTTCTCGAAACTGCTGGCCGTGCTCTGCACGCCCTTTTCGACATCGCGCGCCGCGCTCTCCACCGTGTCTTTCATTTTGCGCAGTTCGTCCAGCTCCATGGAGCGATTGACTTCGGCCTTCACGTCGGACACGTAACGCTGCGCCTTGCCCAGCAGGGTGCCCACCGTGCGGGCCACGCGCGGCAGCTTCTCGGGTCCGATGACGACGAGCGCCACCACCCCGATCAGGGCCATCTTGGACAAGCCGATGTCAAGCATTGCCGGCAGTCAATCCGCTGTCAGCTCTTTTGCTTGGCTTCGACGTCGATGGTGGTTTTCTCCGCCGACGCGGCGTTGGTCACCTGACCAGCAGGCGCGGAACCGGGAGCAGCGGCGTCTTCACCCGCCGTGCCATCCTTCATGCCGTCCTTGAAACCTTTGACGGCACTACCCAGATCCGAGCCCATGTTCTTGAGCTTCTTGGTACCGAACACCATGACCACGATGAGCAGCACGATGAGCCAGTGCCAGATGGAAAACGAACCCATTGAATACCTCCTGAGGTGGGACTGGTGATTTTAGGACAAGGCAAACGCCGCGCTCGCCAGCATCGTGCACGCCACGTTATCTCTTGAGCCAGGGCCTCGCGCCGGCGACCACGTGCATATGCAGGTGATAGACCTCCTGACCACCCTCCGTGCCGGTGTTGATCTGCAGCCGATAGCCGCCCTCGGGATAGGGATTGCTGCCCTGCGCTCGCGCGAGCCTGGGGCCCAGCAGCAGCATGTGCGCCAGGAGCTTCTCGTGCTCCTGGCCCGCCTGCTCCATCGAGGCGATGTGCTCCTTGGGCACGATGAGGAAATGGATGGGTGCCCAGGGATGGATGTCCTTGAAGGCGTAGACGAGATCGTCTTCGTGAACCTTCTGCGATGGAATTTTTCCCTCGATGATCTTGCAGAACAGGCAATCGGGATCGTGGTGCATGGGTTTCTCCAGGAAAGCTCTCTCAGGCGTCGTCGCCTGACTCGAAGGTACAGCGCACACCGACATCGTGGCGATGAGCCTGCAGCCAGCGCCGGCCCTCTTCACGCCCCAACTCGAACAACTGGCGCAGGAATGCCAGATCGGCGCGCATCTTGCTGGCCGCGCCGAAATCCGCCAGCGCCGCGCCGCCATCGATGCGATGCACGCGCACATCCCTGTAGCGCCCGGGGTCGAGCTTGCCTTCGGCCAGCAGACGGCGAACGAATTCGATGGCGCGCAACTCGGCCAGCAGGCTGGCGTTGAACGTGACTTCGTTCATGCGGTCCATGATGTCGCTGGCGTTGTCGGGCAGAGCCTTGTGCTGCACCGGGTTGATCTGCACCAGCAGCACATCGCTGCATTTGGTGTGGTAGATCAGCGGATGCAGGGCCGGGTTGCCGGAGTAGCCGCCGTCCCAGTAATGCTCGCCCTTGATCTCGACCGCCTGGAACACCATCGGCAAGCAGGCGGACGCCATGACCGATTCCATGCACAGGCTCTTGCCGGTGAAAATCTCGCCACGCCCCGTGCGTACATTCGTGGCGCAGACGAAGACCTTGGGCACCAGCGCGTGCTCGGCGCCCAGCAGTTCGAAGTCCACCGTGCGCGCCAGCAGGTCACGCAGGGGATTGATGTCCAGCGGATTCGTCTGATAGGGCGAAAACCACTGCGTCATCATGTTCATCAGTGGATTGCCCTGCAGCGGGGTGCTCCACATCAGCGTGCCCAGTGCGCCCACGCCTTCCCAGAGGGTCTTGAGCGTCTCGCGCGCCAGTGCGCACCCCTTGGCATGAATTTCCTTTCTGTCCTTGCTTTTCTTGGCGGCCTGCGCAAAGCCGTGGACCATCGCCACCGCGTTCATCGCGCCGGCACTGGTGCCGCTGATGCCGGCGAACTCGAACTGGCCGTCTTCCAGCAGCGCATCGAGCACGCCCCAGGTGAACGCGCCGTGCGAGCCGCCGCCTTGCAGCGCGATATTCAGGGCAGGCCGCGGACCGGAATCAGGCATCGACGGCCCTTCCTTCGTTCATGCTGACCATGCCGCGCACGATGCGGTAGAGGAACCAGATCGAAATAAGGCCCCACGCGATCCAGCCCGGCAACAGAAAGAAGAACCACAGCGGCGCCGTCACGATGTAGAGCACCCCCGCCCAGATCACGCTGCGGATGCGCCAGGAAAAGTGGCTGGCCTGCCAGGTGCCGACCGCATCGCCCTGTTTCACGAGATCGAGGATCAGCGCCACGATGAGCAGCGCCGCGCTGGGCTGCGCGCCCGGCAGCACCGCCGCAATGGCGACGATCAAGTGCAGCAGGTAGCTGATCCAGCCGAAGGTCTTGAGCGACTCGGCGCGTTCATCAGGCGTCACATCGATGATGTCGTCATTCATTTGCCACCCTCCTCGGTCGCTGCCCGCTCGGTGAGCTTGCGCAGCGCCTTTTCTTCCAGACCGCTCATGCCTTCACGGCGCTCCAGTTCATGGATCACGTCCGCGGGCGTGAGACCGAAATGCGCCAGCGCCACCATGCAGTGAAACCACAGATCGGCGACTTCATAGATGATCTTGGCCGGATCGCCGCCGTGCTCCACGTCCTTGGCGGCCATGACAACCTCGGTGGCTTCTTCGCCCACCTTCTTGAGGAAGGCGTCCGGCCCCTTGGCCAGCAGGCGTGCCACGTAGCTGGTGGCAGGATCGCCGCCGTGCGATGGTTTGCGGCTTTCGATCACGGCGGCCAAGCGCGCCAGTGCGTCGTTCGATGTCATGGTGCTCATGTGTAGATCTTCGACGGGTCTTTCAAGACAGGGTCCACGGCCTGCCACGCACCCCCCTTGAGCACGCTGAAGAAGCAGCTGTGGCGGCCCGTGTGGCAGGCGATGCCGGGGCTGTGGCCGGTCTGGGTAACCTTGAGCAGCACCACGTCCCTGTCGCAATCGACGCGGATTTCGTGCACCTGCTGCACATGGCCCGATTCTTCGCCCTTGTACCAGAGCCTGCCGCGCGAGCGGCTGAAGTAGACCGCGCGCCCGCGCGCCGCCGTCTGCGCCAGGGCCTCGCGGTTCATCCAGGCGAGCATGAGCACGTCGCCCGTGGTCTGCTCCTGGGCGATCGCGGGGATCAGGCCCTGGGCGTCCCAGCGCACTTCGGAAAGCCAGTCGGCATCGAGTTCAGGCATGATTACTATTCATTCAGGAGCTGACTGCGCATGTCTGGTGCGCGCCAAGCTCGTATTTCATTCAAATTCACAGGCGCACGGGGATCCCGCGCGATTGCAGGTGCTCCTTGGCCTGCCTGATCGTGAACTCACCGTAGTGGAAGATGCTCGCCGCCAGCACGGCGTCCGCCCCGCCCACGGTCACGCCGTCGGCCAGATGGTCGAGGGTGCCCACGCCACCCGAGGCAATCACGGGCACTTCGACCGCGTCGCTCACCGCCCGCGTCAGTGCCAGATCAAAACCGGATTTGGTCCCGTCACGGTCCATGCTGGTGAGCAAAATCTCACCCGCGCCGCGCCGCGTCATCTCGAGGGCCCACGCCACGGCGTCCAGCCCCGTGTTCTTGCGCCCGCCATGGCTGTACACGTCCCAGCCCTCGCCGCGCGCTGCCAGATCGGCGCCCTGCCGACGCTTGGCGTCGATGGCCACGACGATGCATTGCGCGCCGTACCTGGCCGAGGCATCGCTGATCACGTCCGGGTTGGAAATGGCGGCCGAGTTGAAGCTCGTCTTGTCCGCTCCGGCATTGAGCAGGCGGCGCACATCCGCCACGCTGCGCACGCCGCCGCCCACGGTCAGCGGAATGAAGACCTCGCTGGCCACGGCCTCGATGATGGGCAAAATGAGGTCGCGCTCGTCGCTCGTGGCCGTGATGTCCAGGAAGGTGAGCTCATCGGCGCCCTGCTCGTTGTAGCGCGCGGCGATTTCGACCGGATCGCCCGCATCGCGCAGTTCGACGAAATTGACGCCCTTGACCACGCGACCGCCCGTCACGTCAAGACATGGAATGATGCGTTTGGCAAGCATGAAAAAGCACGATAGGAACCGGATGCAAAAGATACCACGCGCCGCCGTGTCTCGGGCAGCCGCGGGCCCGCACTCGGTATATTCGAGAGGTTATTTTCCCGCCCCCACCCTGCCCCATGGTTACCCGCGCCGCACCTGAGATTCCTGACGCACCGGATCCCGAGAACACGTGGGCGCCGACACACTACCAGCGCGCCATTCTCGCGGTATGCGAACGTCGGGCGATATCGACGGCAAAGGCCGTCTTCACGAACACGGGCATCAAGCTGGTGGAAGGCGGCGTGCGCCTGGACCAAGGCATGTACTGGCGGCTGGCCCGCCACGACTTGCGCGCGCCCCTGGAAGAACTGCTAACGATCGAAGACCTCGTGAGCATCTCCTCGCTGGTCGAGCTGGCACGCGAGCAGTGCCGGCACGAGCCACTGTTGCAACTGCTGGCGCAAGACGGCAGGAATGCCGTTCCCATGACAACACTGGTGGCACCGCTGCAGGCCATGAGCCTGCCCAGGCCGCTGGCGTTCATGCTCAGCGTCATGCGCGAACAATTCCCCGAACAGTACGCCCATGCCATGCACGTGGCGCTGGTGGCGATCTATCTCGGAGCACGGGCCAACTGGAGCAAGGGAGAATGCACAAGCCTGGCAGCGGCCGGTCTGCTGCACGACATCGGCACACTGCACATCGATCCCGTCTGGCTGGACAGCACCAGAAAGCTCACCGGGCCCGAGCGCGAACAACTGGCCAAGCACCCGATCATCGCGGCGCAACTGGTCAACGCCTGCGAGGTCTATCCGCGCTCGGTGGCGGTCGCTATCCTCGAACACCACGAGCGCATGGACGGCAGTGGCTACCCGCGCGGCACTCGCGCCACGCAGATCTCGCCCCTGGGGCAGGTGCTGCTGCTGGCGGAAATGGTGGCGGCCTTCTTCGAGAAATACGCCAATGACGGCGCGGCCGTGCGCCTTTCGCTCACCTTGCGCCTGGGCCACCATAAATTTCCCGCCGATCTGGCCGAACTGCTGCTGCCCATGCTGCAGGCCACCAACATCCAGGCCGGGAATGCCAACGATCTGCAGGAGGTGCAGCACACCAGCGCGCAGATCGAAAGGGCACTGGCCCACTGGAGCCAGCTGCAGCCGCAACCGCAGGCGCCCTCGGGCGCGCAAGGCGACTCCGGGCAGGCATCGGTCTTCGTCGCGCAGCGCATCCAGGCCCTGCAACGCAGCCTGTTCGATGCCGGCTGCCATCCCGAGCAGCAGAACGGGTTGATCCCTCTGCTGCAAGACGACACGCAAGGGCTCAAGGAAATGCTGTTTCTGGTGCGCGAGGCGATGTGGCAACTGCAGTCGATTGCCGACACGGTGGCCACGCGCTGGCCGCGGATCGCAAGCAGCAGCGACGCGGGCGACATCGCCGTCTGCCAATGGCGCGACGCGCTCGCTGCGCCCAGCGAGCACTGAAGGGCGCACCTAGGCTGTCAATTCATCGGCACGGCTTTGCGCCGCTGCAAAATCCAGTTCTCCAGAGTAGATCGCGCGCCCGCAGATCACGCCCTCTATGCCTTCACCCTCGACGGCGCACAGTTGCTCGATGTCCGCCATTCCCGCGAGACCGCCCGAGGCGATCACTGGAATGCTCAGCGCCTGGGCCAGCTTGACGGTGGCGTCCACATTGATGCCGGTCAGCATGCCGTCACGGCCGATGTCGGTGTAGACCACGGACTCCACGCCCCAATCCTCGAACTTGCGTGCCAGGTCAACCACCTCGTGACCCGTGAGCTTGCTCCAGCCATCGGTCGCGACCTTGCCGTCCTTGGCGTCGAGCCCGACGATGATGTGCCCGCCGAACGCGCTGCAGGCATCCTGCAGGAAACCCGGGTTCTTGACCGCCGCGGTGCCGATGATGACGTACTCCAGCCCCGCATCCAGATACAGCTCGATCGTGTCCAGATCGCGGATGCCGCCACCGAGCTGCACCGGAATCTCGCTGCCGACAGCCTTGAGGATGGACTTGATGGCGGCCCGATTTTTCGGCTGGCCGGCAAACGCGCCGTCCAGATCCACCAGATGCAGGCGCCGGGCACCCGCATCGAGCCATTGCCGCGCCATGGCAACGGGGTCTTCGCCGAAGGTGGTGGCTTGTTTCATGTCGCCTTGCTTGAGGCGTACGCAGTGACCGTCCTTGAGGTCGATGGCAGGAATGAGCAGCATGGTCGAAAAAAACGGCAGGGTCCGCAGCGGACCGACCAGGTTGAACGTCAGGGATTCCAGTGCAGGAAATTGCGATACAGGCGCAGCCCTTGGGCCGCGCTTTTTTCAGGGTGAAACTGGGTAGCAAAAAGATTACCACGTGCAATGGCCGATGCAAAGGGGCCGCCGTAATCCGTCTCCCCCACGCCATGCGCCGGGTCGAGCGGCTGTGCGTAATAGCTGTGCACGAAGTAGAAAAAACTCTCGTCGGGCACGTCTTGCCACAGCGCGTGCGTTCGGCCCTCGTGCGACAACTGGCGCACGCGGTTCCAGCCCATATGCGGCACCTTGTAGCGGCTGCCATCGGGCTGCCTGCGACCGGCCAGCTCAAAGCGCCGCACCTGGCCCGGGATCAGGTTGAGCCCATCCACCTCGCCCTCGCTGCTGTGCGTGAGCAGCATCTGCATGCCGATGCACACGCCAAAGAGCGGCTTGGCGGCCGCCGCTTCCAGCACCGCCTCGCGCAGCCCGGATTGCTCCAGCTCACGCATGCAGTCCGGCATCGCGCCCTGCCCCGGCAGCACCACGCGGGACGCATCGCGCACCACGGCCGCCTCATGGGTGACGACCACGTTCCAGCCTTCGCCTTGCGCCGCGGCGCTCACCGCCTGCGAGACGGAGCGCAGATTGCCCATGCCATAGTCGACGACGGCGACTGTCTTTGCTCTTGATTGCATAGCTGTTCACGCTTGCTCTGCAAGCGCTAGAGACCATTTTTTCTTACAGAGTACCCTTGGTGGATGGAATCACGCCACTGGCACGCGGATCAATTTCCAAGGCCGCGCGCATGGCGCGGGCAAATGCCTTGAACGCCGTCTCGCACTGGTGGTGCGCGTTCGTGCCCTTGAGGTTGTCGATGTGCAGCGTCACCCCGGCGTGGTTGACGAAGCCCTGGAAGAATTCGTGCACCAGTTGCGTGTCGAAGCCCCCGATCATGGCGGCGGTGAACGCCATATCCAGGTGCAGGCCGGGCCGCCCCGAGAAGTCGACCACCACGCGCGTGAGCGCCTCATCGAGCGGCACATAGGCATGGCCATAGCGGCGCAGGCCCTTCTTGTCGCCCACGGCACGCGCCACCGCCTGCCCGAGCGTGATGCCCACATCTTCCACGCTGTGGTGGCCGTCGATGTGCAGGTCGCCGTCGCACTGCACCTCCAGGTCGATGAGCCCATGGCGCGCGATCTGGTCGAGCATGTGATCGAAAAAGCCGATGCCGGTGTTCAGGCGCGCCTGGCCGCTGCCGTCCAGGTTCACACGCACGCGCACGCGCGTCTCGGCGGTATCGCGGCTGACTTCCGCGATGCGGTCGGTGTTGGCAGAGGCCACAAGTGCAGATGAGGTCATAGCGAAGCGTGAAGCGCCTGCAGCAGGGCGGTGTTTTCTTCGGCCGTGCCCACCGTCAGCCGCAGGCAGTTGGTCAGGAGTGAGTGCATTGTAGAAACGTTCTTCACGAGCACCTTGCGCTCGTGCAATCCGGCAAAGGCGCGCGCCGCATCGGGCACGCGCACGAGGATCATGTTCGCCTCGCTGGCAAACGCCTGCACGCCCGGCATGCGCGCGAGTTCGCCCAGCACCCGCGCCCGCTGCTCGCGGATGTCGCGCGCCTGCGCGGCGAAAACCTCCTCGTGCTCCAGCGCGAAGAGCGCGCACTCGGCGTTGAGCACACTCACGTTGTAGGGCGGGCGCACCTTGTCGATTTCGCGGATCAGGGCGTCGTCGCCCATCAGGTAACCGAGCCGCACCCCCGCGAGGCCGAACTTGCTGAGCGTGCGCAGCACCAGCACGTGGCCATGGCGCGCGGGCGCGGCGCGCACCGAATCCATCCAGCTGCGCGCGGCAAAGGGCTGATAGGCTTCATCGACCACCACGAGCCCCCCTTGCGCGCCCTGCGCCTCGATGAGGCGCCGCATCGTCGCTTCGCTCCACAAGGTGCCCGTGGGGTTGTTTGGATAAGCCAGATAGATGATGCTCGGGCGGTGGCGCTCGATCGCCTGGAGCATCGCGGCCTCGTCCAGCGAAAAATCGGCCTTGAGCGGCACGCCGTGATAAGTCAGCCCCTGCAGCTTCGCGCTCATCGCATACATCACGAAACCCGGCTCGGGCGCGACGATGCCGGCCCCAGGCACGTCGCAGGCGAGCGCGAGCAGGCTGATGAGCTCGTCCGAACCATTGCCGAGCATCAAGGACCAGCCCTGTGGGAGGTTCGCGTAACGCGTGAGCGCCGCACGCAGATCGGCCAGGCGCGCACCCGGATAGCGATTGACCGCGACCTGCCCCAGGCGCCGGCCCAGCTCGGCCTGCAAGGCTGCAGGCAGGCGGTGGGGGTTTTCCATCGCATCGAGCTTGATCATGCCGCCCGATTCCTGTACGGCATAGGCATGCATGCCTTGTACATCACGGCGGATACGGTTCAAGGGATTCAAGGCCTGGGCCGCAGGCGATTCCTGCATGGTGTTTTCGGTGGTCATCACGCGCGAATTTACACGCGTTTGACATGGCGCCGCGACAAGCCGCGCGCTGGCGCCGGTCGTGATCCCGAAATCACCCCGATTTCGCCCGCTTTTCAAGCTTGCGCCGACGCGCTTGTCGGGCAACTTCCTACAAGCGCGAGCTCAGCCGGACGACACCACATCGCGGCGCCCGCCGACTTATGTTTCTTTTGAGCGACTTTCACAATGCATTTCAACGGATCACGCAGATCCGGCCCCGAAAGGAATGCACCATGACCAACGAACAGTTGCTCGCCGAAATCCGCGAAGCCAACCTGACCTACCTGATGCTGGCGCAGAACCTGATCCGCCAGGACAAGGCCGAAGCGGTGTTCCGCCTGGGGCTGGGCGAAGAGGCGGCCGACATTCTCGCCGCGCTGTCCACGGGCCAAGTGCTCAAGCTGGCGTCGCGCAACACGCTGCTGTGCAGCTTCCGCGTGGACGACGAACTGGTGTGGAGCCTGCTCACCAGCCACAACACGCCGAACAAGGTCGGCAACGAAGCCACCAACACGCTGCACGCCAACATCCTGATGGCCAGCCGCGTGGCTGAAGTCATCTGAACGCACGGGAGACACGCGCCATGGCCACCGCCACCAAAAGTGTCCTGAACGAATCCCGGCAGATCGAACGCGCCGCCATGCTCATCGAGATGGGCGCGCGCATGCAGGTGCTGGAATCGGAGACCACGCTCTCCTACGAGCGCCTGATCCGCCTGTACAAGGAAGTGGCCGGGCGCTCTCCCTCCAAGGGACAGCTGCCGTTTTCCACCGACTGGTTTCTCACCTGGCAGGAAAACATCCACAGCTCGCTGTTCCTGAACATCTACGAATATCTCTCCAAGGGCGTGGATCTGGATGCGGTGGAACTGCTGACCAAGGCGTACCGCCTGTACAACGAACAGGTACAGGCTGCCGAGATCGAGCCGCTGCTCTCGTTCACCCGCGCCTGGCGACTGGTGAAATTCGTTGACGCGGGCATGCTCACGCGCACCAAATGCAGCAAATGCAAGGGCCAGTTCGTCACCGAGCTGTACGAGAACCGGCACTACACCTGCGGCCTGTGCAACCCGCCCGCGCGCGCCGGCAAGAGCAAGGCCAAAGCCGCGCTCAAACTGCACTGAAGGCCCGCGGATTCAACGCCCGGAGAGCAGGCCGCGAATTTCGGCGGTCATCGGCACCGCATAGTCCTGCGCAGCCACCACCACGTTGCCCTGCGGCCGCACGAGCTTGAGGCTCACATACACCTGCCGCGAGGAAGCCGCGTAAGTGCCCACCAGGGCCATGCTCGCCTGGTGCGTCTGGCTCACTTCGCTCAACTGGCGCGACAGCAGCAGCTCGCCCTCGCCAGGCTGCAGCGCAAGCGCCTCACGCAGCCGCACCTCGACGACCGGCACGCCGCGCTGCACCAGCCGCCCCGCGATCTGCTCGGAAGAGATGCGGCCGAAGCGCGAGGAGGCATCGAGACTATCCACATTGACCAGCGTGGCCACCAGAAGCCGCGCACCCGGCTCCGGCTGCGCTGCCTCCAGCAGACGGTCCACCGCCTGTTGGTTGGCCGTGAGCAGCGCGGCCGTCGCCTGCGACGCCAGGGCGTCCGAACCCGAGGCATCGCCGTAGTAGTACGAGGCGCAGCCCGACACCGAGAGCAGCGCGGCAGCGGCAGCTGACAGCACGGCACGGCGCATCATGGCGTCACCGCTTTCCAGGTCTTCAGGACGGGTGCCGGCGGCGCGGGCGGCGGCGGTACGTACAGGGGCGCATCGCCCGGCTCGATGTAGTACATGTCCGCCGTGCCGGTCAGGTAGCGGTTGTCGTTCGTGAGCATGGTCGTCACCAGCACCTCGGTGCGCGTCGGTCCGCCCGCGGCATCACCTTGGGCGCCGCGCCTGGCCGGATCGACAAGCTGCGTCTGCACCCGCAGTTCCACCGCGGACGGCGTCACCGACAGCGCCACGCCATGGTCGAGCAGGTGCACGCGAAGCAGCTTGACGAACCCCTCGTTGAACTCCGATGCCCCGGCGGCCGAGACATGGATGGGGTGCTCTCCCTGAGGCCATGCGGCGATCCTTTCGGCCACGCTCGTCGCGACATCCTGCGCGATCACGTCCCAGTGGTGGATCGCATGCACCTTTTTCTGGCCGGTCACGGGATAGCTGTCCACGCGGGGCACGTCGAACGTGGTGCAGCCCGCCAGCCACGATGCGGCCGCCAGCAACAGGCAAGCCAGGGGAATGCGGCAGGTGGCAAAAGGCATGGCCGGATGATAGAAAGCCGTGCCATCGGCAATCGATGCAATACCGGCCTCTTTGCGTGCCTGTCCCCCGCTTCGGGAGGCTGGCTCAGGCGCATGCCGCGCTGTGCAAGCGAGCCTGCGCGTCACACCGGGGCACCGACGCGGTTCAGCCGGTATTGCGCAACCCCGCAGCAATCCCGTTGATGCACAGCTGAATGCCGGTGCGCACCCGGTCGTCGCCGGGTTCGGCGCGCCAGCGGCGGATCAGCTCGACCTGCAGGTGGTGCAACGGGTCGATGTAGGGAAAGCGGTGCTTGATCGAGCGCGCCAGCGCGCTGTTGTGCGCCAGGCGTTCCTTGTCTCCCGTGATCTGCCCCAGCGCCTGCATGGTGCGGTGCCATTCCTGCTCGATCGCGGCAAAGACCCGCTTGCGCAGGCGCATATCCGTCACGAGTTCGCTGTAGCGCTTGGCCAGCGCCAGGTCGCTCTTGGCCAGCACCATGTCCATGTTGGACAGCAGCGCGCTGAAGAACGGCCATTGACGCACCATCTTGCGCAGCAGCGCCCACTGGGCCTTTTCGCTCTTGCCCTTCATCGTCACGAAGGCCTGCACCGCCGAACCAAAGCCGTACCAGCCGGGCAGCGTCAAGCGGCACTGCCCCCAGCTGAAGCCCCAGGGAATGGCGCGCAGGTCCTCGATGCGCTGGCCCGCCTTGCGCGACGCCGGGCGCGAGCCGATGTTGAGCTCGGCAATCTCGCGGATCGGCGTGGCGCTGAAGAAATAGTCGGTGAAGCCCGGCGTCTCATACACCAGCGCGCGGTAGGCCGCCATGCTCGCCTCGGACAGGTGCGCCGCCGCCTGCAAAAAAGCCTGGGTCGCCGGCTTGGTGGGCTGCAGCAGAGTGGCTTCGAGCGTGGCCGCCACGAGGGTTTCAAGATTGCGCCGGCCGATCTCGGGGTTGGCGTACTTGGAGGCTATGACCTCGCCCTGTTCGGTCAGGCGGATCTGCCCGCGCACCGTGCCCGGCGGCTGCGCCAGGATGGCCTGGTAGCTGGGTCCGCCGCCGCGCCCCACGGTGCCGCCGCGGCCGTGGAACATGCGCATGCGGATGGGCTGCCCGGGTGCGGCGGCATTGAGCTCGTCGAAGAACTCCACCAGCGCGATCTCGGCGCGGTACAGCTCCCAGTTGCTCGTGAAGATGCCGCCGTCCTTGTTGCTGTCGCTGTAGCCGAGCATGATGTCCTGCTCGCCGCCGCTGGCGCGCACCAGGGGAACGATGCCCGCCAGCGCATACCAGGCGCGCATGATGGGCGCGGCGTTGCGCAGATCGGCGATGGTCTCGAACAACGGCGAGACGATGAGCTCGGCGCGGCAGGCTTCATCCAGTGTGCCGTGCATCAGACCGGTTTCCTTCTGCAGCAGCAGCACCTCCAGCAGGTCGCTCACGGTTTCGGTGTGGCTGATGATGTAGTGACGGATTGCCTCGTGCCCATAGCGCTCGCGCAGCTCGCGCGCCGCCTCGAAGATGGCGAGTTCGCCGCGTGTGTGCTCGCTGTAGCGCGCGCCCACCACGCGCAGCGGGCGCGCGTCGCGCAGCAGGCGCAGCAAAAGGGCTTGGCGCTCCTCCTCGGCCAGCCGCGAGTAATCGGCCTCCAGCCGCGCCACGGCCAGCAGCTCGGTGAGCACGCGTTCATGCTGGTCCGAACTTTGCCGCAGATCGACAGTCGCCAGGTGAAAACCGAACACCTGGACCGCGCGCACCAGCGCATGCAGGCGCTCCGCCGCCTGCGCCGCGCCCTTGTGCGCCTGCAGTGATTGCTCGATCACCGACAAGTCCGCCAGAAACCCGGCCGCATCGGCATAGGGCGGCTGTGGCGCCACGGCAGCCAGCGCCGGATTCACGCCGGCCAGGACGGTACACGTCGCGGCCAGGCGCGCATAGATGCCGCTGAGCGCCTTGCGGTAAGGCTCATCGCTGCGATGCTCGCTCAGGTCCGGCGATGTATCGGCCAGCGTCTGCAACGCGGGCGAGACCTGGACCAGCCGTGCCGAAAGCGAGAGCTCGCGCCCCAGCGCGTGCACCTCGGCCAGGTAATGCTGCAGCGCCACCTGGGCCTGGCGGCGCAGCGCCAGGCGCAGCGTATCCGCCCCCACGTTGGGGTTGCCATCGCGGTCGCCACCGATCCACTGTCCCATGCGCAGGAAGCTGGCCACAGGCGCATCAGCGCCGAGCGTGCGCTCCAGGTCGGCGTAGATCCTGGGAATCTCATCCACGAAGGTGGATTCGTAATAAGAGAGCGCATTTTCAATTTCATCGGCCACCGTCAGGCGCGACACGCGCAGCAGCCGCGTCTGCCACAGTTGCGCCACGCGGGCCCGCAGGCGCGCCTCGTTGGCGGCGAGCTCACGCGGCGTGAGGATGTCGCGGGCGCTGTTGTACAGCTGGGCGCGCGCCTGGATGTCCTCGCGCGCAGCCAGCAGTTGAGCGATCTCGCGCTCGGAATCCAGAATGCTCTTGCGCTGCACCTCGGTGGGGTGAGCGGTGAGCACCGGGACCACGTAGCTTTGCGCCAGGGTTTGCGCCACCGTCTGCGCCGCAATGCCCGCCCAGCGCAGGCGCGCCAGCGCCACGTCGATGCTGCCCTCCTGGCTGCTGCCGCTGCGCTCGTGCATTTCGCGGCGGCGAATGTGGTGGCGGTCCTCGGCCAGATTGGCCAGGTGGCTGAAATAGGTGAACGCACGGATCACCTTCACCGCCTCATCTCCGGTCAGCGACTTGAGCAGGCGTTTGAGCGCCCGGTCGGCCTGCTGGTCGGCATTGCGTCGAAACGCCACCGAGAGCTGGCGAATCTGCTCGACCAGCTCGAACGCGGGCGCCCCTTCCTGCTCCCGGATCACATCCCCCAGGATCCGCCCCAGCAGTCGGATGTCGCGGATCAGCGGTGCATCCTTGTCGTTGCGGCGTGTCGGGGCGGTGCGAAGACGGGGTTCAGCAGAATCGGTCATGGGTTGACGTTGCAAGCGGGTTATGCAGATGTTGCATTGCAATATGCGCACAGTGTAGTTCACGATTGTCTCTAGGGTGACAGCAGCGCAGGCCCATCACACTGCGACACAATGGCGCCATGACCGCACAGCATCCTGTCCAACGCCCCCTCATCATCGCCACCCGCGAAAGCCAGCTCGCCCTCTGGCAGGCCCGACATGTCCAGGCCCTGCTTCAGGAGCGCGGCCACCGCATCGAACTGCTGGGCATGACCACGCGCGGCGATCAGATTCTGGACCGCACCCTCTCCAAGGTCGGCGGCAAGGGCCTGTTCATCAAGGAGCTGGAAGTGGCGCTGCAAGAGGGCCGCGCCGACCTCGCCGTGCACTCGCTCAAGGACGTGCCCATGGTGCTGCCCGAGGGTTTTGCGCTCGCTTGCGTGATGCAGCGTGAAGACCCGCGCGACGCCTTCGTCTCGCCCCGCCACGCCCGGCTGGAAGACCTGCCGCAAGGCGCGGTGGTGGGCACCTCCAGCCTGCGCCGGCAGGTGCTGCTGCATGCGCTGCGCCCCGACCTGCGCATCGAGCCGCTGCGCGGCAACGTCAACACCCGGCTGCGCAAGCTCGACGAAGGCCAGTACGCGGCCATCGTGCTCGCGGCCGCGGGCCTCAAGCGCCTGGGCCTGGGCGATCGCATCCGCAGTACTTTCGAGCCCGAACAGATGCTGCCCGCCGCCGGGCAAGGCGCGCTGGCCATTGAGGTGCGCGCCGATCGGCAGGACCTGCTGCAGGGGCTCGCGCCGCTGGCCGACCAGAGCACCTGGCTCACGGTGACGGCCGAGCGCGCGGTGAGCCGCGCCATGGGGGGCAGCTGCTCCATGCCGCTGGCCGCGCACGGGCAGTGGCAGGGCCAGACCTTGCGCCTGGCCGCTGCATGGGGCGACCTCTCGGGGCACTCACCGCTGGTGCGCGCGGCCGGCGAGGCCACGGTCACGACGCTGCAGGAGGCCGATGCGCTGGGCCTGCGCGTGGCAGCCCAGCTGCAGACCCACGGCGCCGTGGCGGAGCCTGGGGCCTGACATGGCCCTGCCACGGGTGCTGGTGACACGCGCCGCGCAGGACGCCGCGCGCTGGGTGGACCTGCTCGAACAACAGGGCATCCCGGCCCAGGCCCTGCCGCTCATCGCCATCCGGCCGCTGAGCGATCCGGCGCTGCAGGCCGCGCTGCGACACGCCCGAATGCAGTGCGCAAGCTACCGCGCCGTGATGTTTGTCAGTGGCAATGCCGCACGTCACTTTTTTGAAACAAAAGAGGCTCCATCTCTTACCAGTCAAGCGCTGACAACTATCAAAACGAGATGCTGGGCACCGGGGCCGGGGACGGTGCGCGCGCTGCAGGCGAGCGGCGTCGCCATGGCGGCGATCGATGGTCCCGCCCCGGATGCCGGGCAATTCGATTCCGAAGCGCTCTGGCGCCAGGTGGCGCCCCAGGTGCGCCCCGGCGACCGCGTGCTCATCGTGCGCGGCACCGACGAGCCCGGCCGACCGGGCGGGCAAGGGCGCGACTGGCTGGCCACGCAGCTGCGAAGCGCAGGCGCGCAGGTCGACTTCGTGGCGAGTTACGAGCGCGGCGCACCCGTCATGGGCGAAGAGCAGGCCCGGTTGGCGCGCGCGGCCTCGGGGAGCGCCTTTCTGTGGGTTTTCAGCAGCAAGGAGGCGCTCAGGCATCTTCTGGCCTGGCTGCCCGGGCACGACTGGTCCGGCGCCCATGCGCTCGCCACCCACCCGCGCATCGCCCAGACCGCGCGGGATGCGGGCTTCGGGCAGGTGCACGGCAGCCGTCCCGCGCTGGCGGACGTGGTCTCGTCTATAAAATCGCTTCATGAGCACTGAGCCCCTCTCCTCCACCATCGGCGAGGCCGCACCACCGGCAACAGCTCCCGCGGCGCCCACGGTGGTCACCACCGGTGCCAACCGTCTGCTGCTGGGGGTGCTCGCCATCGTCGCGCTGGCGGCGCTGGGCTCCTCGGCCATGCTCTGGCAGCGCCTGTCCAACATCCAGGAGCAACTGGCGCGCCAGAGCGCCGACTCGGGCACGCAGGCCACCGAGGCACGCACCCTGGCACGCGAGGCGCAGGATCTGGCGCGCGACGCGAGCGCGCGCATGAGCGTGATGGAGTCGCGCGTGGCCGAGGTCGCGCTGCAGCGCAGCCAGCTCGAAGAGCTCACCCAAAGCCTCTCGCGCAGCCGTGACGAAAGCCTGGTGGCCGATGTGGACGCGAGCATCCGCCTGGCCCAGCAGCAGGCCGAACTCACGGGCAGCCTGCAGCCCCTGACGGTGGCCCTGAAAAACGCCCATCAACGCATCGAGCGCGCCGCGCAGCCCCGGCTCGCGCCCGTGCTGCGCGCCATGGAGCAGGACAGCGAAAAGCTGGAGCGTGCCAGCGTCACCGACACGGCCGGTCTGCTGGGTCGGCTCGATGACCTGACCCGCCAGATCGACGAGCTGCCGCTGGCCAATGCCGTCGCGCATCCTTCGGACATGCGGCCGCCGCCGCCCGCCGCCCGCACGGCGTCCGCGGATACCCCGGCGAGCGAACCGGCCTGGCAAGCCGCGCTGCGCGCCGTCTGGCACGGGGTGCGCGAGCAGGCGCTCGGCCTGGTGCGTATCAGCCGCATCGACCGGCCAGACGCCGTGCTCCTGGCGCCCGATCAGGCCTACTTCCTGCGTCAGAACCTGAAGCTGCAACTGGCCGATGCCCGCCTGAGCATCCTGGCGCGCCGCATGGACACGGCGCGCTCCGAGCTGGCCGCGGCGCAGCGCGGCTTCACCAAATACTTCGACGCCAACGCGCGGCGCACGCAGAATTTTCTGGCGGCGCTGCAGCAACTGCAGAGCAACATGCGCGCCACCGAAATTCCTCAGCCCACGGCCACGCTCTCCGCGCTGGCCACCGCTGCGGCCGGCCGTTGAGGGGACCCCACGTTCATGCGCGCCGCCCTCTGGTTCCTGGCCCTGTTCGGCATTGCCGTGGCCATTGCTCTTTTCGCCGGCAACAACCAGGGCACGGTCACCATCTTCTGGCCGCCCTGGCGCGTCGATCTCTCGCTCAACATGGTGCTGATGCTGATGTTCATCGGTATCACGCTGTTCTACGCGGCACTGCGCGGCCTGTCCACCTTGCGCGCGCTGCCACGCCAGGCGCGGCGCTGGCGCCTGCAGCAAAAAGAGCGCGCCATGCACGGCGCCATGCTCGATGCCATGGCTCAGCTGCTGGCCGGGCGCTTCGTGCGGGCGCGCAAATCGGCACTCAAGGCCCTCGCGCAGGAGGAGGCCCTGGCCCCCACCGATGCGGCCATTGCCCATCGCCAGCAACTGCGCACCCTGGCCCACGTGGCCGCGGCTGAGAGCTCGCATGCACTGCAGGACCGCAGCGGCCGCTCCGAGCACCTCGCGCTGGCACTGGAGGTGCTGGGCGAGCACCCGGACAGCAGCGGCCAGGAGCTGCGCGAGGGCGTGCAGCTGCGCTCGGCCCGCTGGCTGCTCGATGATCGCGATGCCGAGGGCGCGCTGGAGCGCCTGGCCGCGCTGCCGCAAGGCGCCAGCCGGCGCACGCTGGCCCTGCGAACGCGCCTGAAGGCGGCGCGCCTGGCCGGACGCACGCGCGACGCGCTGGAGACCACGCGCCTGCTGGCCAAACACCGCGCGTTCTCACCCGAGGTCGCCGCCACCCTGGTGCGCACGCTCGCCATCGCGCTGCTGGACGAAGCGCGCGACGATGCCCAGCTGGGCGCTGCCTGGCAGGCCTTGGAAACCGCCGAGCGCAGGATGCCCGACGTCGCCATCCGCGCGGCCAGCCACCAGATCGAGCTGGGCGGCGCAAGCAACCAGGCGCGGCTGTGGCTGCAACCCGTGTGGGAGCAGTACGGCGAACTCCAGAGCCATCAGACGCGCAAGCTGGTCCTGGCGCTGGAAGCCACCTTGGGCGAGCAGGATCACCACTGGCTCGGCCTCATCGAGGCGCAGCAACGCCTGCACCCGCGTGATCCCTGCCTGCACTACCTCGCGGGCGTGGCCTGCATGCGCCTGTCCCTGTGGGGCAAGGCGGAGCAGTCGTTTGCCGAAGCCCGCCAGGGCCTGACCGAGCCCACGCTGCGTGCCCGCGCCTGGCTCCACCTGGCCGAGCTTGCGGAACAACGTGGCGACAAAGAGGCCGCGAGCGCCGCGTGGAAACGCGCGGCGCAGGGATAAACCTTCATTGCCCCTTTGCCCATTGCGCTGAAATGGCCTGAACGGCGATACGCGCGGGGGGCCACCTAAAATAAGCCGGTTGATTCGTTTTTCGTAGCTGGTACTGCCATGACCCACGTCGTTTCCGACAATTGCATCAAATGCAAATACACCGACTGTGTGGATGTCTGCCCCGTCGACTGCTTCGTCGAGGGGCCCAACATGCTGGTGATCAACCCGGATGAATGCATCGATTGCGCGGTCTGCGTGCCCGAGTGCCCGGCCAATGCCATCTTCGCCGAAGAAGACGTGCCCGCCGATGAACAGCATTTCATTGCCCTGAACGCCGAACTCACCCACGCCCCCGGCTGGAAGACGCTGGCCAAGCGCCACGATGCCTTCCCCGACGCCGACGAATGGAACGGCGTGAGGGACAAGCTCAAGTACCTCGAGCGCTGAGCGCCCGCCATCCCTGCAAGCGCCCTGCAGCCAGCGCGCCGCAGGCGCGTCCGAGCCGTACATGCTTGACGCCGATGCACGCGCACGCCCCTGCCCCTGTCCGATCAGATCAGTAATGCACGCGGAGCCGCCTCCCGCCGTTGTCCGCAGACAAACCCGACCTGCATGCCCCGAGAGCACCAATCACCCTGCTGCGAACTCCCTCCTACAATCGCCACCTGCTAGGGGTGCCGGTGCGTCCGGCTGAGAAAAACCCTCTGAACCTGATTGAGATCATCCTCGCGCAGGGAAGCACGCTCACGTTTCGGTTGGCGCCTGGCCGACCTTCCTTGACGCTGCGACCCGCGCGCACGCACAAGGAGCACACGCCGTGAGCACCAGCCAACCCGCCACCAACGAAGCCCTGACGCCACTGCACGAAGGCCAGCGCGCCTTCGGCTGGCGCGACCATACCTCGCTGTGGTTCAGCCTGGGCGTGGGCCTGCTCGTGATGCAGATGGGCGCCTACCTCATGCCGGGACTGAGTCCGGGCGAGGCGCTGGTGGCCATTGCCGTCGGCTCCATCGTCGGCTCGGGGCTGCTCGGCTGGGTCGGCAAGCTCGGGTGCGACAGCGGCCTGGCCAGCGCCGGGCTCATGCACGCGGTCTACGGGCGCCGGTTCGCCGGACTGCCCATCGTGCTCAACGTCCTCCAGCTGCTGGGCTGGGGGGCGTTCGAGCTGGTCATCATGCGCGACGCCACCGTCGCCATCGGCCGGCAGTCGGGCGGGTTGACGGCCGGGTACTGGCCCGTGCTCGCCACGCTCATGTGGGGCGCCGTGGTGCTGCTGCTCATCAGCGGCTCCATGGTGCAGCTCGTGCGCCGGCTGATCTCGCGCGTCGCGCTGCCCCTGGTGGTGCTGTCGCTGCTGTGGCTGAGTTGGCAATTTGCCACGCTGGCGCAGACGCAGGGGCTGGCGCCCCTGTGGGGCCGCGGCGGCGATGGCAGCATGAGCGCGCTGTCGGCGATCGATCTCGTGATCGCCATGCCCGTGTCATGGCTGCCGCTGGTGGCCGACTACGCGCGCCACGGCAGGAACGGTCGCTCGGCCCTGCACGGCACCTGGCTCGGCTACGCGGTGGCCAACATCTGGTGCTACGGCCTGGGCGTGCTCGTCGCGCTCGTGCTGCCCAGCGAAGACCTGGTCACCGCGCTGCTGCTGGCGCAGGGCGGGCTGATCGCGCTCTCACTGATCATCGTGGACGAGATCGACAACACCTACGGCGATGTCTACTCGGGCTCGGTCTGCATGCACAGCCTGTTGCCGCGCTGGAGTATCCGCCGCTGGGGCGTGCTGATGGTGCTGGCCTGCACCGCGTTTGCGCTGGTACTGCCCATGCACAGCCTGGAGCCCTTCCTGCTGCTGCTCAGTTCGGTGTTCGTGCCGCTCTTTGGCGTCATCCTCGGGCGCCTGGCCTTCGGTGCGCCCACCCGGCAGCTGCTGCGCGAGGCCGGCAGCATCCATTGGGGCGCCACGCTGATCTGGCTGGCCGGCATCGCCTTCTACCACCTGCTGCCGCGCCTGGCTCCGGCGCTCGGCGGATCGGCGCTGCCCACGCTCGTGCTCTGCTTCGCACTCGCCTGGCTGAGCCGGAACTCATTCAAATGATAGCTACTCGCGCTTCAAGCGCGAAGATTTAAGATACAAACGTATTTGAATTTCAATGATTCCAAGCGCGACCAGCTATTGATCAAGGAGCGTCAAGCACGCGTTGCGCGATCGGCGCATAGCCGTGGTTCAGGGGTCCATGGCCGTGACCCGTCACCACCGCGGCGCCCGCCTCGATCGCCCCCACGATGTAGGCGCGAGCGCTCTGCACCGCCTGCACCAGCGGCTCGCCCAGCGCCAGGTGCGCCGCGATCGCCGACGACAGCGTGCAGCCGGTGCCATGGCCGTTGTTCGTCACGATGCGCGCCGATTCCAGCCGATGGTGCTCGCCGCCGGGCAGCGCCAGCAGATCCACCACCCAGTCGCCGCTCAGATGCCCGCCCTTGAGCAGCACCGCCCTGGCGCCCAGCGCCAGCAGGTCGTCGGCGGCGCGCTCCAGCGCATCAACGGTGTCGATCGGGCGCCCAAGCAGCAGCGCCGCCTCATCGAGGTTGGGCGTGATCACCTGCGCCAGCGGGAACAGCTCTCGCACCAGCGCGGCGATAGTCTCGTGCTCGATCAGGGCGTCACCGCTCGTGGCGACCATCACGGGGTCGAGCACCACATGCGGCAGCGCGTGGCGCGCAACGGCATCGGCCACCACCCGCACGATGTCGGGGGTGGCCAGCATGCCGATCTTGACCGCATCGACCCCGATGTCCTCGACCACCGCATCGATCTGTGCACGCAGCACCTCGGGCGGCACGCCGTGGATGGCGCGCACGCCCTGGGTGTTCTGCGCCGTGATCGCGGTGATCGCCGTCATGCCGAAGCACCCCAGCGCGCTGAAGGTCTTGAGATCGGCCTGGATGCCCGCGCCGCCCCCGCTGTCGGAGCCCGCGATGGAGAGCACGCGCACGTAGCGTGGATGACGGGTCGATGGCATTGCTTCGGTCATGGCCAGGAATTATCGAACACGCACACGACGTTCTTTACCGGGCCTATCCCGCTTGTGATGTAATTCACGACTTCGGACGAAACAGGGGTGTCCTGGCGAGCAGATCGCGCGGGGCTGAGAAATACCCTGGGGCCCATGCGCCCCGTCACCCGATCCAGATCATGCTGGCGTGGGGAGTTTCCGCGGCGCACCGTTTTGTCCTTGTTCACTCATTCGGTGAAAACGATGCACGCACTTGCCGTCCCTTCCTCCCGCATCACCATCCTTGGCGCCGGCCTCATGGGGCGGCTCCTCGCCGTCGCCCTGGCGCAGCAAGGCTGCCACGTCGACATTCACGATGCCGGGGGGTCCGATGCCGAGCTGTCCGCCGCGCGCGTGGCCGCCGCCATGCTGGCTCCGCTGGCCGAGTCCGCCGTCAGCGAGCCGGGCATCGTGCGCATGGGCCAGTACGCCATGCGGCGCTGGCCCGAGCTGCTGGCCGCGCTGGCGCAGCCCGTTTTCTTCCAGCAAAACGGCACACTCATCGTCTGGCACCGGCAGGACGCCACCGATGCCGCGCGCCTGTACGACAAGCTCAAGCACACCCACACCCTGCTGCCCGATCTCCCGGCCGCTCAGGCCCTGGACGAAACCCTGCTGGCGCAGCGCGAGCCCATGCTCGCCGGGCGCTTTCATGAAGGCCTGTACCTGCCGGGCGAGGGGCAGCTGGACAATCGCCAGCTGCTCGCCGCCCTGCACGAACGCATGCAAACGCTGGGCGTGTCGATGCACTGGCACAGCCGCCAGGCGCTGGGCGATTTTTCCCCTGGCTCACCGGGCGAGCCCGACCTCATCCTCGACTGCCGCGGGCTGGGCGCACGCGGCGACTGGCCCGAGCTGCGCGGCGTGCGCGGCGAAGTCATCCGCGTGCATGCCCCCGAGGTCACCCTGCAGCGCCCCACCCGCCTGGTGCACCCGCGCTACCCGGCCTACATCGTGCCCAAGGAAGATCACGTCTTCGTGGTCGGCGCGACCGCCATCGAATCGGACGATCTCTCCCCGGCTAGCGTGCGCTCCACGCTGGAACTGCTCAGCGCCGCCTACGCCCTGCATTCGAGTTTTGCCGAGGCCCGCATCCTGGAGATCGCCACGCAATGCCGCCCCGCGTTGCCGGACAACAGCCCGTGCATCCGCCGAGTGGGCGAGCGCATTCTGCAGATCAACGGGCTGTACCGCCACGGCTTCCTGATTGCGCCGGCGCTCCTGGATGTCACCCTGCAACTGCTGAGCGAAGGCGACTCGCCGCTGGCCCAGCAATTCGACCTGGCGATCACGACACGCGATCCGGAGTCCGCATGAAAGTCTGTCTCAACGGCACCGCCACCGAACTGTCGGATGGAGGCACCGTGGCCCATGCCATCACCCAACTCGCGCCTGTGCCGCCGTTCGCGGTAGCGGTGAACCTCCACTTCGTTCCCCCATCGAGTTACGCCAGCGAGCGGCTGCACGAGGGCGACCAGATCGAAATCATCGCGCCCGTGACGGGCGGTTAAACCATGTCCACTGTTCAGCCTGCGGGCGACCCGCTCATCCTCTACGGCCACAGCTTCACCAGCCGCCTGCTGCTCGGCAGCTCCCGCTACCCGTCACCGGCCACGCTCGAAGCCGCCGTGGCGCGCGCCAGGCCCGCCATGGTGACCGCGGCGCTGCGCCGCCAGGGAGCCACGTCCGGCAACGGCTTCTGGCCCTTGCTGCAGCGCCTCGACACCACCGTGCTGCCCAACACCGCGGGCTGCCACAGCACACAGGAAGCCATCGCCACCGCGCTGATGGCACGCGAGGTGTTCGCCACCGACTGGATCAAGCTCGAAGTCATCGGCGACGACTACACCCTGCAACCCGACACCCTGCAACTCGTGCCCGCGGCCGAGCGCCTGATCAAGGAAGGCTTCAAGGTACTGCCCTACTGCACCGAAGACCTGGTCGTCTGCCAGCGGCTCGCCGACGTGGGCTGCCAGGCCGTCATGCCCTGGGCCGCTCCCATCGGCACCGGCCGCGGCCCGGTCAACCCGCACGGCCTGCAACTGCTGCGCGAGCGCCTGTCCCTCCCCATGCTGGTCGATGCGGGCCTGGGCCTGCCGTCGCATGCCTGCCAAGTCATGGAATGGGGCTTCGACGGCGTGCTGCTCAACACCGCCGTGGCGCTCGCCACCGACCCGGTGCAGATGGCCGGCGCATTTGCCGACGCGGTCGCGGCCGGGCGGGCCGCCCGGCTGGCCGGCGCGATGCAGGCGCAGACATCGGCCCAGCCCAGCACGCCGGTTCTGGGCACGCCCTTCTGGCACCAAAGCGAAGGACCCAACGCATGACGCTGCCCATGCAGCAGGCCATCGTCGAGGCGCACCGCGAGCGCCTTGCGGGCTTCGAACCGCAGCCCGTGCCCCCCACGCAGGAGACCGATCCCGTCTTTCTCTCGGCCCTGGCCGCCTGCAGCCAACTGGGCTACATCACCGCCGATGCACTCTGCCTGGCCCGTGCCTGGGCAGCGCAAACTCTGCGCCTGGGCGCTTTCGATCCAGCTCACTGGCCCGATACACCCGCGGACTTCGGTCTGCAGCCACGCCCGCACGCCGCGCCCTTTGCGCCCTGTCCCAAAGATCTGGGACTCTACGCCGTGCTCCCCGACGCACGATGGGTCAGCCGCATGGCGCATGCCGGCGTACCCACGCTCCAGCTGCGCTTCAAAAGCAGCGACGCGCAGGCCATCGCACGCGAAGTGCGCGCCGCCATTCAGGGCGTGAAGGGAACCGATGCGCGTTTGTTCATCAACGATCATTGGCGCGCCGCCATCGACGAAGGCGCATATGGCGTGCATCTGGGCCAGGAAGACCTCGACCAGCTGTCTGCCGCCGATATCGCCCTGCTGCGAAGCAGCGGCACCCGCCTGGGCCTGAGCACCCATGGTTACGCCGAAATGCTGCGCGCCGATCGCCTCAGCCCGAGCTACATCGCCATGGGCGCGGTGTTCCCCACCACACTGAAAACCATGCCGACCGCACCCCAAGGCCTGGAAAGACTGGCCGACTACGCCCGCCTCATGCACGCGTATCCGCTGGTCGCCATCGGCGGCATCACACCTGAACACCTTGCGGCCATCCGGGCGGCCGGCGTGGGCTCGGCGGCCATGGTACGAGCCATCGTGCAGGCGCCCGAGCCGCAAGCGGCCGTGCGCCGGCTCCTGCATCTCATGGGTGGAACCCAGGCCCGGATGCCGTCTGCCTGATACGGTTTTGCATTCAAGCGTAGAACAAGGCGAACCAACGCAGTGATACGTTTGAAGGCGAAACCGTATGAGCCATCATTTGACGGATCGTCTGCCGTTGTCCCGAGGTTCCAGGTTGAATTGAACCCCCTCGTGATCAGGCGCGAGCATCTCATCCGGGGCCACGATCTCCGGGGGCGATCCACTGCCTGACAGCCCTTTGTCGACCGGTCCGCGCCCCTGAACCGGCATGTGCCGCGACGGCTCGAGCATCAGGTCACCCGCCAGCGTATCCATCGAGGGGGATGCGGGTTTCGCGCCATGGCCCGTGACCGCGGCCGTGGTGGCCCGTCGTGGCGCCACGGAAGCGCCTCGCGCCTTTCCGGCCGACGACTGAGCGATCGCCAGCAGCAGCAACAGATCTTCATAAGCCGGCAAATCAAACCTCGCGACGTCCTGACCTCCGCCGCGCCGAAACATGAGCCGCTCCAGCTCGTCGACGATATCGGCCGAACCCCACAGCGATTCGATGCGCTGCAGCTCCGTGCCATAGTCTTCCAGAGACCTTCCGCCTCGCTGAAAGGTTGCAAACGGAGGGACCTCGGCATTGAACCTGTCTTCGAAGCTCGCGCGCAGCTCATCGAACGCCGCGACACGTCCCAACGTGTGATAGAGCCGCAACAACTCAAAATACGCCAGCGGGGACGAGGCGTGATGAGCGATATGCCTGCGCAAGCCATCGACCGCCTGTTCGTGCTCTCCGATCGAGGCGAAGAATTCCGCCTGCTGCAATACGTCGAACAAATCTTCTGGGTGTTCGATGTCCTGCACTCCCGGGATCACGGGCGCGGCACTCTCAACCACCGCAGGCCCCCGCGGCTCGGACACGGACACGGCCTCATCCTCCGCGCTCATTCGCCAGGATGCCGCTGCATGGGTCGCGGGGACCTGCCCAACAGGCACTGTCGCGGCCTGATCGGGCTCCTCGGTCTGTGGCCAGACGGTCGGCCCAACCGCCGCGCTGAACGTGTCCGATTCCAGCGGCTCACCGTTGAGTGCCACGCTCCGATGCCACGCCTCGCGCCCCTGCCGACGTTGCTTCCACATCAGCGCGAACAGACCCAACAGTGCAAGAGCAAGCGCACCAGCCAACCCGTACACCACCAGCGGTGAATACCGTTCCGAAACCGCCTGCTTCAACGCCTCCCGGGCCAGGTTCCCCTCAGCCTGCTCCTTGCGCAGCTGCTCCTTCAACACCTGCACTTCCCGCTGCACCTCGCTCACACGTTCACCCAGACTCGCCAACTCCTGCGGCGTGGTGTTAAGCATCTGCCAGACCCCAGCCGCGTCCTTTTGCCCTTGCGCCGTCCCAGGTTCACCAAGGTGAGGCGGATCAACGGACAAACGCAGATCAAGAGGGCTCTTCGGCCCAAGGTCCAGAGGCTCCATGACCAGCCTGGGCGCAGCGCTCGCTGCTCCCGCCGTGCCCACAGGCGGCGCCGCGTTCCTGCCTGCCGATCCGGTGCGACGCGCATCCGCGACCACCGCCTTGGAGCGGCTGCGCGCTGGTGAAACCGAGCCCGTGCGTGATCTGCTGACGCCGACTCCTGGCTCAACCCTCTTCTCGCGCCTGCTGCCAAGTGAGCGAGCAGTCGCCCGGCCATCGTCTTCGCTTTCAGGGGCCTCGCGCCGCGGATCACCAGGCGCCACCCTGCCGAGCGCCTGCCCTTCGGCCTCGCCTGGCCATTCGCTCAGGAACGTATAGGTGCGAGAAACACGTCCGCCGCACGTCGCCTCGAGCCAGACCTCCACGATAGGCTCATTCACGGGGACATCGGTCCTCACCCGCAGACGTGGCTGCGCAGGACCTTGCCCTTGCGATACGAGATGGACGCTGACGCGGTTTCCCGGAACCGGAGTTGCACCCATGTCCACACGAGCAGAGATGCAGGAGCCTTCAAGGCCGGAGTCGCCATCGACTCGCAGATTGAACGATATGTCCAGGGGAGAGCCCAAAACCACCCGCCCGTGACCCGCGCCCAGCGTCAGCGCGCCAGCAGACGTAGCCGCAGCGGCAATGACGGTTCCTGCAAGAAATCTGCGTGCTTTCACGGCGTTAATGTTTGGTTACACGCGCATTCTGACATAGAAAGCATAGGGCAAACCTGCTCCAACAATAGCCAGAACATTGCTTGACGCAGGGTCAAGTCTTCTTTACCCATCATCTTTTCTTTTCCCCCAAAAGCCGACCCCCCCTAGGCCGTGAGAGGCGCAGGGGGGGTGGGGGGTGATGGTGCCTGACGATGACCTACTTTCACACGGGAGTCCGCACTATCATTGGCGCGAAGCTGTTTCACGGTCCTGTTCGGGAAGGGAAGGGGTGGTGCCAGCTTGCTATTGTCATCAGGCGTAAAGGGGTGCTGCGCGCTCGGGTTCAGGGGGCGTGCAGCAGGATTCATAGAGTCGAGGTGAATTTGATTGCGACTGTGGCATGGGCCTTGGGGGTTTTGAGCTTTTGGGCTCGGGCCTCAAGGTTATAGGGTCAAGCCTCACGGGCAATTAGTACTGGTTAGCTCAAAGCGTTGCCGCTCTTGCACACCCAGCCTATCAACGTTGTGGTCTACAACGACCCTTCAGGGAGGTCAAGCCTCCGGCAGATCTTATCTTGGAGAGAGTTTCGCGCTTAGATGCTTTCAGCGCTTATCTCTTCCGCACATAGCTACCCTGCGATGCCACGGGCGTGACAACAGGTACACCAGCGGTGCGTCCACTCCGGTCCTCTCGTACTAGGAGCAGGCCTCCTCAAATCTGCAGCGCCCACGGAAGATAGGGACAAAACTGTCTCACGACGTTTTAAACCCAGCTCACGTACCTCTTTAAATGGCGAACAGCCATACCCTTGGGACCGACTACAGCCCCAGGATGAGATGAGCCGACATCGAGGTGCCAAACACCGCCGTCGATATGAACTCTTGGGCGGTATCAG
>OFIS01000085.1_pt1 | contig 118011 bp, 104 predicted proteins | sample 1775071 | NCBI WGS metagenome assembly OFIS01 (sample SAMN08195774, study PRJEB24354) | sludge metagenome | isolation source: sludge from phenol fed wastewater aerobic bioreactor C | place: India: Nagpur | collected 2016-09-17 | reverse complement strand
GGCGACAGCTGCTTGAGCGACGGCGCCTTGAAGCCCCGCCCCGCGCCCGCCCGGAAAGTCAGCGCATCGCTTGGATGGAACAGCAGGTAGGCCCGGGGACTGGCTTCCCAGCCGAAGTCGGGGTGATGGTCGAAGCGGCTGCCCAGCACCAGTTCCCAGCGCTCCCCCAGCCGGATCTCGTCCTGGCCGAAGACGGCCTGCAGGTTCTGGGCCTTGCGGCCCGCGCGGTTCACGCTCGGGTCCTCCAGGCTCTCGCGCCGCAGCTCCGCGCCGAGGCTCACCCGATGCGCCCGGCCGACGGACACGTCCGCCCGGCCGTCGAGCACGGTGTCGGTGAACCGGTTCGGCCCCGTCGAGTCCGCGCCGTCGCTGCGCCACGCCTCGCGGTACAGCGTGGACCGGTACAGCCGGACCCGCGTTCCGCCCCAGTTCCACCGGCCGGTGTGCGAAAGCGCATAGCGGCGGCGCTGGACGTCGTTGTCGGCGACATAGGGGCTCCCCGCGGACGCTTCCCGGATGCCGGACTGCGATTCGGTGCCCGCGTCCATGGACAGGTCGATGCGCTGGCGCGCATCCGGCGTCCAGGCCAGCCCCACATGCCCGTTCTGCGCGCGCTGCCGGTCCAGCGCGGTGAGCGCCGTGTCGGCCGCATCCCGCAGCGCGTCGCGGTGCCGGTATTCCCCCCAGGCGTTCAGGCCCAGGCGGCCGGGCACCAGCGGCCCGCCGACGTAGAAGCCGCTCTTGTACTGCTTGCCGCCCAGGTCGTGGTCGCCGAACAGCGCATAGCCGCTGAACGAGCCTTCCCAGCGGTCGGTCGCCGCGCGGGTCAGGACGTTGACCACGCCGCCCAGCGCCTCGGACCCATACAGCGAGGACAGCGGGCCGCGCACGACCTCCACCCGGTCGATGGCTTCGGTCGGGATCCAGCCCAGCTCGAAGTCGGAATGGGCGATCGCCGAGGAGGACGCGCTGATGCGCTGGCCGTCCACGAGCATCAGCGTATGCCCGGCGCTCATGCCCCGGATGGAGATCCCGCGCCGTCCCAGCCCGGCGCTTTCCAGATCGACGCCGACCGTGTCGCGCACGGCGTCCCCCAGGTCGTTGACGGGCCGGCGGCGCAGCGCCTCGCCCTCGATCACCGCGACGCTGGCCGGCGCATCGGCCCGGCTGCGCGGGGTATCGGTGGCCGTCACGACGACGCCCGGCAACTCGGCGACCTGCCGTTCCCCCGGGCCGGCAAGGTGCCCGGGCTCCGTCTCCTCCGCGGCCACCGCCGCGCCCATGGCCCCCCAGGCGGCCAGGCAGATCCCGGCCAGTGCCTTCCTGCTGCTCATTTCCAGATCCTTTCCTTCCAAGACGCTGCGATGCCGCGAAGCGGGAATGCCGGTGCCTCGGGGCGGGAATGCCGGGCTCGCCCCGGCGCCGATGCCCGGCACCTCGGCCGGACGAAATGCAATGTTATAACATAACACTTGCACCAGACAGCGGCCGGCATCCCGCCGCCGCTTGAAAAGCCGGCGCCCCGCCCCCATGTAGGCTTCTCCACCCGAGGGAACCGCATGGAACAATTTCACGCCACCACCATCGTCTGCGTCCGGCGCGGCGAAGACGTCGCCCTGGGCGGCGACGGCCAGGTCACGCTGGGCAACATCGTCATCAAGGGCACGGCCCGCAAGATCCGCCGGCTCTACCACGACCAGGTCCTGGCCGGCTTCGCCGGCGCCACGGCGGACGCCTTCACCCTGCAGGAGCGCTTCGAGGCCAAGCTGGAAAAGCACCAGGGCCACCTGATGCGCGCCGCCGTGGAACTGACCCGCGACTGGCGCACCGACCGCGTGCTGCGCCGGCTGGAAGCCATGCTGATCGTGGCCGACCGCGAACACACCCTGGTGCTGACCGGCAACGGCGACGTCCTGGAACCTGAATACGGCATCGCCGCCATCGGCTCGGGCGGCGCCTACGCCCAGGCGGCGGCGCGCGCCCTGCTGGACGCCACCGACCTGCCGCCCGCCGACATCGTCAAGAAATCCCTGGAGATCGCCGGGGAGATCTGCATCTACACCAACCAGAACCACATCGTCGAAACGCTCTAGGCCCGCCTCCATGTCTGATGCCACCCCCATGACCCCCAAGGAAATCGTCTCGGAACTGGACAAGCACATCGTCGGCCAGGACAAGGCCAAGCGGTCGGTGGCCGTGGCGCTGCGCAACCGCTGGCGCCGCCAGCAGGTCCCCGAGCCCCTGCGCCACGAGATCGTGCCGAAGAACATCCTGATGATCGGCCCCACCGGCGTGGGCAAGACCGAGATCGCCCGCCGCCTGGCCCGGCTGGCCAACGCTCCCTTCATCAAGATCGAGGCCACCAAGTTCACCGAGGTCGGCTACGTGGGCCGCGACGTGGACACCATCGTGCGCGACCTGGTCGAGGTCGCCATCAAGCAGACGCGCGAGACCGAGATGCGCCGCGTGCGCACCCAGGCCGAGGACGCCGCCGAGGACCGCATCCTCGACGCCCTGCTGCCGCCCCCGCGCAACGCGCGCGGCGAGCCCGAGCGCGAGGAAGGCAACAACACCCGCCAGATCTTCCGCAAGCGCCTGCGCGAAGGCAAGCTGGACGACACGCAGATCGACATCGAGGTCGCCCAGACGCCGCCGCACATGGAAATCATGGCGCCTCCGGGCATGGAGGAAATGACCGAGCAGCTGCGCGGCATGTTCGCCGGCCTGGCCCAGGGCAAGACCAAGTCGCGCAAGCTGTCCGTCAAGGAAGCCTTCCGCCTGCTGGTCGAGGAGGAAGCCGCGCGCCGCATCAACGAAGAGGACCTGCGCACCCACGCCGTGACGCTGGCCGAGCAGCACGGCATCGTGTTCCTGGACGAGATCGACAAGATCGCCGCGCGCCAGGAGCAGGGCGGCGCCGACGTCTCGCGCCAGGGCGTGCAGCGCGACCTGCTGCCGCTGGTCGAGGGCACCACCGTCAACACCAAGTACGGCATGGTGCGCACCGACCACATCCTGTTCATCGCCTCGGGCGCCTTTCATCTGTCCCGCCCGTCGGACCTGATCCCGGAACTGCAGGGCCGCTTCCCCATCCGCGTGGAGCTGGATTCCCTGACGGCCGAGGATTTCGTGCGCATCCTCGACGAGACCGACGCCTCGCTGACCAAGCAGTACACCGCCCTGCTCGCCACCGAGGACGTGACGCTGGAATTCACCCAGGAAGGTGTGCGGCGCCTGGCGGAGCTGGCCTTCGAGGTCAACGAGCGCACGGAGAACATCGGCGCCCGGCGCCTGTACACGGTGATGGAAAAGCTGCTGGAGGACCTGTCCTTCGAGGCCGCCAGCCCGGGCGCGGAAACCGTGGTGATCGACGCCGCCTACGTGAACGACAAGCTGGCCGAGACCGCCGGCAGCCAGGACCTGGCGCGCTACGTGCTGTAGGCGCGGGCGGCCCCGCGCGGCGCGGTTGCCTCAGCGCTTCTTCAGTTCGACGATGCGGTAGCGGCCGCCGGCGCGTTCGGCCGTGAACTCGACCCGGTCGCCCGCCGCGATCCCCGCCAGCAGGGCGGGATCGACCTGGTAGACCAGGGTCATGGCGGGCAGGTCGAGCTTGTCGATGGCGCCGTGGCGGATGGCGATCTTGCCGGCGGGGGCGTTCACCCGCACCACCTCGCCGCTGGCCTGGGCCTGGACGGGCGCCGCCGCGCGCGCCGCGGACGGCAGGCTCCAGATGCCGGCCGCCGCCAGCGCCAGCACGGCCGGCGGCGCGGCCATCCCGCCCGCCAGGGGCAGGGCGCAGGCGAGCGCCAGGCACCGGGCCCGGACTCCGGCCCGGACCCGGGTCCCGGGCCCGATCCCGGGACACGCCCCGAACCCGGTCCGCAAGGCATGGAAACGCATGGGCTACACTCCTTTCTGCTGCCCGGCGACACGCCGCCAGGGCACTTCCAGCATACCGCAAACCGAGAAGAATCCCTTGTCCGTCTCCGCCTCCGTTCCCGCCTCCGCCCCTGCTCCCGTCCCCGGCTACGCGCTGCGGCCCGCCACCGAATCCGACATTCCGGCCGTTCACGCCCTGATGCGCGAGATGGCGGAATTCGAGAAACTGACCGGCATCTTCCAGGCCACGCACGACAGCCTGCGGCAGAGCTTCTTCGGCCCGGAGCCGGCCGCCCGCTGCCTGGTCATCACGACCGCCGAGGACCCGGCCACGGCCATCGCCTACATCATGTGGTTCCACAACTATTCCAGCTTCCTGGACCGGCGCGGCCTGTACCTGGAAGACGTCTACATCACCCCCGCCCACCGGGGACGCGGCCTGGGCGGCTGGGTGCTCAGGCACCTGGCGGCGCTGGCCGTGGAACTGGGCTGCGGCCGCTTTGAATGGGTGGTGCTGGACTGGAACGAGAACGCCATCGAATTCTACAAGCACCACGGCGGCGAGATCCTGGACGACTGGCGCGTGGTGCGCGTCACCGGCGACGCCCTGCTGCGCCTCGCGGGGCGGGCCTGAACCGCGCCGCCCTTTCACCCGGATCCGAATCCGCCCGCCTCGGCCCGAATCCGTCCTGCCCAGCCCTCATCCGCCCGAACCCGGCCCCTCATCCAGAGCGGAATCCACACCCGAACCCACAGGAGCCTGCCATGTCGATCCGCGTCTCCATCGTATCCACCCGCACCGGCGATGACGGCACCACCGGCCTGGGCGACAAGACCCGCGTCCCCAAGGACGCCCCGCGCATCGCCGCGCTGGGCGACGTGGACGAGCTGAACAGCGCCATCGGCCTGTGGCGCGCCGCCGCCCTGCCCGCCGACATCGACGCCCTGCTGGACCGCATCCAGCACGACCTGTTCGACCTGGGCGGCGAGCTCTGCATCCCGGGCTGGACGGCGCTGCGGGACGAGCACGTGCTGCGCCTGGACGAGGCCCTGAAACGCTACAACGCCGAACTGGGTCCCTTGCAGGAATTCATCCTGCCCGGCGGCTGCCCGGCCGCCGCGCATGCGCACATGGCGCGCACCATCGCCCGCCGGGCGGAACGGTCCGTGGTGGCGCTGTCGCGCCAGGAAGCGGTGAACCCGCCCGTGCTGCACTACCTGAACCGCCTGTCGGACCTGTGCTTCGTGCTGGCGCGCCGCCTGAACCGCGCGGCGGGAGTGCCGGACATCCTGTGGGAGCGCGACGATCAGCGCTGATCGTCGGAATGCACCTGCAGCGCTTCCAGGAAGCGCGACACCATGTTGTAGGCCGCGACGGTGGCCGTCAGCTCGACCAGCTCCCGGTCCGGGAAATGCCCGCGTACGGCCTGGAACACGGCGTCGGGCACCTGCACGGCGCGCGTCATCGCGTCCGCATAGGCCAGCACGGCCCGTTCGCGCGCATCGAACCGGTCCGCCGGGATCTCGTCCAGCGCCAGGGCGTCGAGCTGGTCCTGGCGCAGCCCCTCGCGCAGGGCGATGGGCGCATGCTGGTCGGCCTCGTAGGGCGCGCGGTTCAGGTGCGCGATGCGCATGATGACCAGTTCGCGGATGGCGCCGTCCAGGGCGCAGCGGTGGCGGATGGCGGTCAGGTAGTTCAGCCAGCCTTCGGCCGCGGGGGGGCTGTGCAGCAGCATCTGGTACAGGTGCAGCACGCTGCCGCGCTCGGCGACGATGCGGTCCGCAAGCGCGGCCGCCTCGCCGCGGCTCAGGTCGGCGTAGTCGATTCGGGCCATGAAGATCTCCGTGGGGTCTGCGGGGGGTTTCCGTGGCGCCCCCCGGCCGGCGGGCCGCAGGGCGGGGAAGAAGGACAGCCGGGCATGCGCGCCGGGCTCAGGCGGGCAGGACCTGGCGCACCGTGCGGTCCAGCCGCGCGACGATCTCGTCGATGTCGGCCGCCGTGCAGATGAAGGGCGGCGCCAGCAGCACGTGGTCGCCGTGGACGCCGTCGACGGTACCGCCCATGGGATACACCATCAGGCCGTTTTCCATGGCCTGGCGCTTCAGGCGCGCATGCGTCTTCAGGGCCGGATCCAGCACGGACTTGTCGGCCCGGTCGCGCACGAATTCCACCCCCACGAACAGGCCCCGGCCGCGCACGTCGCCGACGTTGGGATGGTCGGCGAAGACTGCGCGCAGCCGCGCCCGCAGCTGCTCGCCGCGCGCCAGGACGTTGTCCAGCAGGGCGTCGCGCCGGATCACGCGCTGCACCGCCAGGGCGGCGGCGCAGGCCGTGGCGTGGCCCATGTAGGTGTGGCCGTGCTGGAAGAATCCGCTGCCGTTCACGATGGTGTCGTAGACGCGGCGGCTGGCCAGCATGGCGCCGATGGGCTGGTAGCCCGCCCCCAGGCCCTTGGCGATGGCCAGGATGTCCGGGGCGACGCCGTCCTCGGCGCAGGCGTACAGATGGCCGGTGCGCCCCATGCCGGACATGACCTCGTCCAGGATCAGCAGCACGCCGTGCCGGTCGCAGACCTCGCGGATGCGGCGCAGGTAGGTGCGCACCGGCGGCAGCGCGCCCGCGGTGGCGCCGACCACGGTTTCCGCCACGAAGGCGGCCACGCGTTCCGCGCCGATCTCCAGGATCTTCCGCTCCAGCTCGTCGGCCAGGCGGGCGGCGTACTGCTCCTCGGTCTCGCCGGGCAACTGGTCGCGGTAGGCGTAGCAGGGCGACACATGATGCGCCGGCGCCAGCAGCGGCAGGAAGGGCTGGCGCCGCCAGGCGTTGCCGCCGATGGCCAGCGCGCCCAGCGTGTTGCCGTGATAGCTCTGGCGGCGGGCGATGAACTGGCTGCGTTCCGTCTCACCGCGCTCGACGAAATACTGGCGGGCGAGCTTCAGCGCCGCCTCGACCGCCTCGGACCCGCCGGAGACGAAATACACGTGGTCCAGGTCGCCCGGCGCCTCGCCGGCCAGGAAGTCCGCCAGGTCTTCGCAAGCCTGGGTGGTGAAGAAGGACGAATGGGCGTAGGCCACCTCGTCCAGTTGCGCCTTGATGGCGGCGATCACGTCGGGATGCCCGTGGCCCAGGCAGGACACGGCCGCCCCGCCCGAGGCGTCCAGGTACGCGCGGCCGTCCTGGTCGAACAGGGAAATTCCTTGGCCGCGCACGGCGCGCTTGAGCGTATGCTGGGGATTGCGATGGAATACGTGGGTCATGGTGTGGCTCAACATGTGTTTCGTGTATCATAGATCAAGCAACGTATAATTCATACCCCGGTCCGCTTTCTACAACCCTCTTTTTGCCGCCGGGCCGTCCCCAGGCGAAACGCGTCCCTTCGCGCGGCATGCAGGCCGCGAGGCGGACGCGAGCCGAAGGCGCGGCGTGGCGGGCTTTCAACTATGTCGGCACCCCACTCGCTGGATGAACTCACCCGCCTCATCCAATCCCGCTATCCGGGCCTCAGCCCACAGTTCCAGGCGGGCGCGCGCTACCTGATCGATCACCCCACGCAGGTCTCGACCCTGTCGGCGCGCAAGCTGGCCGCCCTGGCCGGCGTGCAGCCGGCCACGCTGGTGCGGCTGGCCCAGCACCTGGGCTACGCGGGCTGGGACGCCCTGAAGGCCGTCTTCACCCAGGAACTCCACCCGCCCGGCGCCTACGCCGCGCGCGCGCTGTCCCTGGTCCACCGCCCGGAATCCGAGCAGGCGTCCTGGCAGGCCGCCATCCACCGGCAGGTGCTCAACCTGCAGGCGCTGGAGCCCGTCAACCAGGCCGTCATGGCCCAGGCGGTGGCGCTGCTGGCCGATGCCGGACGCATCGTGGTCGCCGGATTCCGCTCCTGCTATCCGGCCGCCTTCAGCCTGCGCTACCTGTGCAGCCTGTTCCGTCCGGACGTGCACCTGCTGCACAACACCGGCGGCACCCTGAGCCTGGACACGCACCGCCTGCGGCCCGAGGACACCGTGGTGCTGATCGGCTATGCGCCCTACTCCCGCGAAATCATCGAGCTGGCCGAGGCGCTGCGCCGCGGCGATCCCGCGGATCCCGCGGGGCCGGAGGCCTCGCGGGGCTGCCGGGTGCTGGCCCTGTGCGACAGCCAGCTCGCCCCGATGGCGCTGCATGCCGACTGCGTGCTGACCTTCTCCACCCAGGGACATTCCTTTTTCCCGACCACCGTGGCGATCCAGGCGCTGGTGGAGATGCTGGCCCAGCAGCTGCTGGTCCGCCAGGGCGAGCCCGCCCTGGCCGAACTGGGCCGCACGGAAGCCCTGCTGCACGCCACCGGCGCCTATCGATGAGCGATCGATGCCCGGCCACGAGACGCTGTTGCGCCATCACCGCACCGCTGAGCCACCGCCGCACGCCGCCGGCGCTTACCGATGAACGATAAAAAATGAACGACACGACCGATTCCCGCCCGCTCGAACTGCTGCCGGTCGAGGCCCGCGGCGCCCACCGCGACGTCGGCCGCGCCCTGGGGCGCTGGGGGGCCGAAGCCTGCCACCGCCACCTGGTCCGCTCGGACGCCTGGGCGCAGGTCATGGCCTGCCGCGACCGGCCGGAAGTCCCGGCCATGCGCGCGCTGCTGCGCCAGGCCTTTCCCTGGATCGAGGACGAATTGGCGGGCCTGGCCGAGGGCCTGGACCTGCCGCCCGACGAGGTCTTCCTGTGGAACTGCCGCGGCGACCTCTGGGCGCTGGCGCCCGACGGCTGCACCACGGTGCTGGCGCCGCGGCGCCTGAGCCACAACGAGGACGGCGACCCGGGCTTCGCCGGCGCCTGCGGCCTGGCCGAAGTGCGGCCGGCCGGCGCCCCCGCCTTCGCGTCCTTCGTCTATCCGGGCTCGCTGCCCGGCCATACCTTCGCCGTCAACGAAGCCGGCCTGGCGATGACGGTCAACAACATCCGCGCCCGCCGGGCCGCGGCGGGCATGCCGCGCATGGTCCTGACCCGCGCCCTGCTGGCCGCCGGCTCGGTGGGGGAAGCGGTGTCGATCCTGCAGGCGCATGGCCGCATGGGAGCGTTCCACCTGGGCCTGGGACAGGCCGGCGAATCGCAGACCTGGAGCGTGGAATTCAGCCAGGCGGCCGTGTCCGTCCGCCCCGTGGCCCGCGCGCCGCTGCTCCACGCCAACCATGCCGTGCACCAGGCGCAGGAAGACCTGCCGCAGGTGATCACCGCCTCGTCGGCGCGCCGCCAGGCGCGCGGCGAAGCCCTGCTGGCGCAGGGCGCGGACGCGCTGGCGATCCTGGCCGACACGGGCGACGCCGCCGAGCCCATCCTGCGGCGGTCGCCCGACGACACCGACCAGGAAAACACCCTGGCCACCGCCGACATCGACCTGAACGGAAACACGGCCCGCTGGGCCGTGTATGCCCCCGGCGCGGCCGAACCGCATCACCGCTTCGAGGGATTGGACAGGACATAGGTCAGTCCCTGCGGACTGACCTATGCCTGGAAAATCCGGGCCGCTTGCAAGCGGCGAGGCGGGGGGATGCCGCAATCCGAAGCGGGCGCCTCGTGGGGGGCTTACTGCGCGCGGCTGACCATGTATTCCACGGCGGCGCGCAGAGTGGCGTCGTCGGCCTTGGTGCCGCCGCGCGCGGGCATGGCGCCCTTGCCGTGCAGCGCCACGTTCATCATTTCGTCCATGCCCTTGGCGATCAGCGGTGCCCAGGCCTGCTTGTTGCCCAGCTTGGGCGCATTGGCCGCGCCGGTGCTGTGGCAGGCCACACACGCGCTCTTGTAGAGCTTCTCGCCGGTCTTCAGCGTTCCGGCGTCGGACGCCATCGACAGGGCCGGCAGCAGGGCCAGGGACAGGGCGGTGAGGCTCACGATCTTCAGCATTTTGTCTATCTCCGGAGTCGGGACGGCCGTCGGGGCCGTCCCGGGTACTGTGGTTTAGTTCTTGATGGCGCTGGGAGCCACGACCTGCTTCATCAGGTCGTCGTTCCACTTGCCTTCGACCTTGACGTGGCCGGCGGCGCCGAGCTCGAAGGCTTCGATCAGGTTGTGGTTGACGTAGGCGTAGATGCCGGGCTGCTTGAAGGTGTACATCATCACGCCGGCCGTGCCGCCCGGGATGAACCAGGTTTCCAGATTGCGTTCGGGCTTGTTGATGAACTTGCCCGTGGCCCAGACGTAGTCGCCGTGACCACCGATCAGGTGGGGACGGGTGTCGCGGTTGGCCGAGGAGTGGATGAACAGCACGGTCTCGCCGACCTTGGCCGTCAGGGCACCCGCGCCGGTCAGCGCGCCCTTCTTGCCGTTGAACACGATGTGCGACGGGATCAGGCCGCGCATCACTTCGGTGGTGTCGCCGTAGCTTTCCAGGGCGGTGTCGTATTCCTTGTAATTGCCGTTCTCGTCCTTCGGGATGTACAGGTCGAATTCGCCGATGGTGTAGACCTTGTCGTAGTGCAGCGGCTTGCCGTCCTGGTCCTTCAGGCCGTCGCGCGGCAGCACCATCAGGGTGCCGCTCATGCCGGACACCACGTGCCAGGGCACCATGCCTTCGGGGGCGCAGTGGTAGATGAAGGTGCCGGTGCGGTCCGCCTTGAAGCGCAGCACGGTCTGCTCGCCCGGCTTGATCTTGGTCAGCGCGCCGCCGCCCAGGGCGCCGGTGGACGCGTGGAAGTCGATGTTGTGCTCCAGCGCGTTGGTGGCCGGGTTGATCAGGGTGAGCTGGACGTAGTCGCCCTCGTGCACCACCATGGTCGGACCGGGCATGGAGCCGTTGAAGGTCATGGCCTGCATCGTCGTGCCGTTCTCTTCGTCGATGACGATCTTCTTTTCCTCGATGGTCATCGTGAACTCGACCACGCGCGGCTTGGCCTTGGTCGCCTGTTCATGTTCCATCACATGGGGCGGCGCAACGAGCACGGGCTTGATGTGCTCCAGCTTGTCGGCGGGATCCGCCAGAGCGACGCCCCCGGCCAGCAAGGACGCCAGAGCGGTGGCGGCCATACACAGACGAAAAACCTTCATGTTCAACTCCCTGATTTGATGTGTCGTCTTGTTTCGACGTTGCCATCTTGTCATGGCCTGGGTTTACCCTCATTGCGCTGGATCAAGCCGGTTCAGGCGTCGTTCAGGTTTCGTGGAAAGTATTGACATGTCGCAAACATTTCCGGCGGCCAGGGGGGCGCCCCCGCTCCCGCGGGCCGCCGCGCCGGATGGCGCGCTCAGTCTTCCCGCACCAGGCGGAAGCCCAGGTTGGCCGGCGGCAGGCCGATGGAACAGGCGCCGTTGCGCGGATCGCGGATGAAGTCGGCCATGGCGGCGATGTGGGCGCCCGCCAGGATGCGGACGCCGCAGTTCTCGCGCGGCGCCAGGGGCAGCGCGCCCACGCTGTGGCTGGCGAAACAGGTGTCGGTCCATTCCCAGACGTTGCCGCCCATGTCGCTCAGGCCCAGGGCGTTGACGCCGAAATGGCCGAAGGGCTGGGTGGCCTTGATGCGGCCCCGGCTGCGGGCGATCTCGCGCTCGTACTCGGCCAGCCAGCGCACGGCGGGATCGGCGGGATCCGAAGGCAGGGCGCCTTCCTCGCGGTAGCGGTCGGCGGCGGCGCGCACCCACTCGGCGTAGACCGGCAGCCGCCAGCGCTGGCCGGTCTCGCGCGACAGCCAGGCCGCGTAGGCGGTGGCGTCGGCCCAGCTCACGCCCACGGCCGGCAGGTCGGGCGAATTCAGGTCCCGGAAGCCCTTGTCCAGGCGCTTGCAGGCGCCCGCCTGCACGCAGCGGGCGTATTCCGCCTGGCTGACCTGGCGGCGCATGATGGCCCGGCCCGGCTCGACCCGGCCCTGGACGCGCGGGGCGTCCACGGGCCGGCCCCGGTCGAGGAACTCGCCGGCCGCCTGGTAGGTGAACTCGCCGCTCGGAATGGCGACGACCTCGATGCCGGCGGAGGCGGCGGAAGCGGAGGAAGCGGAAGCGGCGGAGGAAGCGGCCGCGGCGCCGGCCGCCGGCGCCATCCCCGCCGCGCAGGCCATCCCCGCCGCGCAGGCCAGCATCGCGGCCAGCAGGCCGGCGCGCGCGGCGCGGCCCGGACGAGGATCGGGGGAAGATCGGGACTGCGGCATGAGGGGCTCCGTTTCGGACGACCCCTTCATTGGAACGCAGGAGCGGGCTCCCGCGCCTTGTGGTGCATCAATGAGAGGCCGACATCAGCGCCCGCGCCACTGCGGCGGGCGCTTCTGCATGAAGGCGTCGATGCCCTCGCCCACGTCCTCGGCCAGCATGTTCTCCGCCATGACGCCGGCGGCGTAGTCGTAGGCCTGGTCCAGCGGCAGGCCCAGCTGCCGGTAGACCATGGCCTTGCCGATGCGCACCGCCACCGGGCTCTTCGCCAGGATGGCGTCGACCAGCCCCTGCACGGCGCGGTCCAGCTCGGCATCGGGCACGGCGTGATTGACCAGGCCGCGCTCGGCGGCCTGACGGGCGCTGATGAACTGGCCCGTCACCAGCATCTCGAAGGCGTTCTTCAGGGGCACGTTGCGCGTCAGCGCCACGGCCGGCGTGGCGCAGAACAGGCCGACGTTGATGCCGGAGACGGCCAGGCGCGCGCTCTCGGCGGCCACCGCCAGGTCGCAGCTGGCCACCAGCTGGCAGCCGGCGGCGGTCGCCGTGCCGTGGACCCGCGCGATGACCGGCACCGGGCAGCGCGCGATGGACTGCATCAGCCGGCCGCAGCGGCCGAACAGGTCGTTGTAGTAGTCCCGGTCGCCGGCATGGCCGCGCATCTGCTTCAGGTCGTGTCCCGCGCAGAAGGCGCGGCCGTTGGCGGCCAGCACCACCACGCGCAGGCCGGTGTCGTCCCGGCAGGCGTCGAAGCGCGCCTGCAGCGCCGCCAGCATGTCCTCGGACAGCGCGTTGAACTGGTCGGGCCGGTTCAGCGTCAGCGTGAGCACGCCGTCGCGGCGTTCATCCAGCACCGGATCGTTCGAGGCATTCGGGGCATCCGGGGCGTTCGAGGCTTGCGTCATGTGCGTCTCCTTGGTGGCCGGCGGCCGTCCAGGCCGCCGAAAAGATCTCCGCCAGCCGGTTCCCGGCCGCGATCAGGCCGGCCTCGATGCCGCAGGCCCGCAGATCGACCGTCTGCAGGCCCTCGTAGCCGCAGGGATTGATGCCCAGGAAGGGATCGAGGTCCATGGCCACGTTCAGGGCCACGCCATGATAGGCGCGGCCGTTGCGGATCTTGACCCCCAGCGCGGCGATCTTGGCCAGGGCCTCGCCCCGGGGCCGCGCCAGCGCCGACTGGGGCACGTAGATGCCGGGGGCGCCGGGCTTGCGGCAGGCGCCCGCCACGCCCAGCTCGGCCAGCAGGTCGAGCACGGCCTGTTCGAGCAGGGAGACGAATTCCCGCACGAAGACGCCCTGGCGGCGCAGGTCCACCAGGGTGTAGAGCACGACCTGGCCCGGCCCGTGGTAGGTGACCTGCCCGCCCCGGTTGCAATGCACCACCGGAATGCCGTGGGGATTGAGGATGTGCTCCGGCTTGCCGGCCTGGCCCAGGGTGTAGACCGGCGCATGCTCGACCAGCCAGAGTTCGTCGGGCGTGCCGTCGCCGCGGGATTCGGTGAAGTCCTGCATGGCCTGCCAGACCGGCAGATAGGGGGCGGGACGGTCCAGCCAGCGCGTCCGCAGGGGCGTCTGCATGGACGCTGACACGGGCGCCGGCGAGAAGGGCGCCGGCACGCGCGTCTGCCCGGGTGCCTGCATGACCATGACCGGCCCGCGCCTAGAGCACCACGGACACCATCTCGTGCCCGTGCAGGGCGCGGTACAGGTCGTCCAGCTGCTCGCGCGAGGTGACACGCACCGTCAGGGTCAGGCCCAGGTAGTTGCCACTGGAACTGGGGCGGATCTCGATGGTGGCCGGGTCGAAGGCCGGATCGAAGCCCAGCACCACCTCGGTCATGGCGCGCGCGAAATCCTCATGCGCGCGCCCCATGACCTTGATCGGGAAATCGCAGGGATAGTCGATCAGGGAGTCTTCGGGACGGATCGGTTTCATGACACCATTATTCAAACATCAGGCGGATCTTGTCCAGCAGCCGGCCGAAGAACCCGGCCTCTTCCACCGAATGCAGCACCAGCAGCGGCCGCCGGTCCAGTTCCTTGCCGTCCAGGGTGATCACCAGCGTGCCGGCCTGCGCGCCCTCGGTCAGGGGCGCCATCAGCGGCTGGGTGTAGCGCGCCTCGGTCTTGATGTCCTCGGCGCGGCCGCGCGGCACCGTCACCCACAGCGCATCGGACAGGCCCAGCTCGGCGGTTTCGGTGGCGCCTTCCCAGACCCGCGCGGATACGGCCGGCTTGCCCTTGTCCAGCAGCTTGACCGTGTCGAAGTTCTTGAAGCTCCAGTTCAGCAGCTTCAGGCTGCTTTCGGTGCGGGCGGCGTCGCTGGCCGCGCCCACCAGCACCGACACGACGCGCCGGCCGTCGCGCAGCGCGGTGGCCACCAGGCAGTAGCCCGCGGACTGGGTGTGGCCGGTCTTCAGGCCATCGACGGTGGAGTCGGCCCACAGCAGGCGGTTGCGGTTGCTCTGCTTGATGTTGTTGTAGGTGAATTCCTTCTGGCTGTCGTAGTGCCGGTATTGCGGGAAGCGCTGGACCAGCGCCCGCGCCAGGATCGCCAGGTCCTCGACCGTGGTCATGTGGTCGGGATCGGGCAGGCCGGGGGCGTTGGTGAAGTGGGTGTGCTTCATGCCCAGGGCCTTGGCCTGCTGGTTCATGAGCGCGGCGAAGGCGGATTCGCTGCCGGCGACGGCCTCGGCCAGCGCCACGGTGGCGTCGTTGCCCGATTGCACCAGCATGCCCTGCAGCAGGTCGTCCACCGACACGTCCGTGTTCGGATTGATGAACATGCGCGAGCCTTCGGTCTTCCAGGCCTTTTCGGAGATGTGGACCTTCTGGTCGAGCTTCAGCCGGCCGTCTTCCAGGGCCTCGAAGATGACGTAGGCGGACATCAGCTTGGTGAGGGACGCGGGCTCGACGGCTTCCTGGGGATTCTGCGCGGCGATGACCTGGCCGCTGGTGGCGTCCAGGGTCAGCCAGGCCTTGGCGTTCAGGGACGGGGCGGGAATGTTGGACAGGCTGCTGACCATGTCGATGCCGGCCGGGGCCGCGGCCGAGGCCGGAGCCTGGGCGGATGCGGCCGCGGCGGCGGGCCCGGGCGCCACCTGCGACCAGGCCGCGCCGGACACCAGCAGCGAGCAGGCCAGCGCCAGGGGCGCCAGGCGGGAACGACGGAGGAGCGGCGGGAAGGCATTCATGGGCATGACGGCGGCAGGATGGGGAAGAAACGACAAGCGCCCATTATAGGCAGGGCGAAAATCCGCCACGGCCGCGCGGCTCGGCCAATTCGAGACAAAACGCAAGCAACTGAAACGACATGCCCCCGGGCGCGCCGGCGGCCAGCGGCGCGTTGTGCGGCCGCCCGGGCACCGCCGGACGAAACCGGGCGGCTGGAGGACGCGGCTGAGCGGCTGGAGGACGCGGCTGGGCGCCCGGCGGACGAGGCCGGACGGCTGGCGGATGCGGCGGCCCGGGACCGGGGAAGCGGGGATCGGGAAACCAGGCTCAGAGGCCGCGCAGCCCCGCCTGGACGATCTGGCGCAGGATCAGCAGCTTGCCGTGGAAGAAGTGGCCGGCATCCGGCACGACCGTCATGGGCAGCTGGTGCGCCCGGGCGAAGTCCATGCCTTCGGACAGGGGCACGACCTCGTCGTGCTCGCCGTGGATCATGAGCGTATCGGACGGCATCGACAGGGGGCGATGGCGGAAGCGCTCGACCGCGCAGCCGATCAGCATCAGGCGGGCCGGCAGCGGCAGGCCGCGGTCGGCCAGCTCGGCGTACAGCTGGGCGGCCACCGCCGAGCCGAAGGAAAAACCCGCCAGCACCCAGGGCCCGGCGGCCGCCTCGGGCCAGGCCTGGAAGACATGCTCGACGACGGCCGCCATGTCGGCCGTCTCGCCGATCGCGCGGTCGAACGCGCCCGCCGATGCGCCCACCCCGCGGAAGTTGGGGCGGATGGCGAGCAGCCCGTGCTGCACGCAGGCGCGCGACACCGTGGTGACGATCTTGTTGTCGCGGGTGCCGCCGTGCAGCGGGTGCGGATGCAGCACCAGCGCCCAGCCCGAGGGCGCGTCCTCCGGATGATCCACGGTGTACTCGATCAGGCCGGCCAGACCCTGGCATGTGGCTTGTTCTGTGCGTAAACTCATGGCTGCGCGGATTCTCCTGTCTGCTCCAGACCCCATTCTACCCATATGACCGGCCCCTCCCCCGATCCCGCCCGCGTCCTGCCGCCCCCCGGGGTCATGGCCGCGACCCTGCGCGAGATCCTGCCACAGTTCCGTCAGGTGGACTGGCTGGAACAGACCGGCTCGACCAACGCCGACCTGCTGGCGCTCGCGCGCCGCGACGGCGGGCCGCCGGACCGTCCCTGGCTGCTGGGCACGCACCTGCAATCCCAGGGGCGCGGGCGCGCCGGCCGCACCTGGCAGAACCGCATCGGCGCCAACCTGATGTTTTCCTGCGCCTTCGACGTCTTCCTGCCGGCGCGCCAGCTGCCGACGCTGGCCCCCCTGATCGGCATGGCCACCTGTCAGGCCCTGCGCACGCGCCTCGACGCCCGCCACCGCACGCGCCTGACCATGAAGTGGCCCAACGACCTGCTCTGGGACCAGGCCAAGCTGGCCGGCATCCTGATCGAGTCCACCCGCTCGGGCACCGCCCAGGCCGCCGACCACCACCTCATCATCATCGGCATGGGCCTGAACCTGGAGGACGCGCGCGCCCTCTCGCAATCGCTGGACCGGCGCATCGCGGACTGGGCCGAAATCGCGGCCGAGGACTCCGCCGCCGCGCACGCCACGGCCGCGGACCTAGCCGCCTGCGCCGCCCGCGCCTGGTACGACGCGCTGAACCACGCCACCGCGCGGGGCTTCGCCGACCTGCCCGCCCGCTACGCGGAAGTGGACGGCCTGGCGGGACGCATGCTGGACGTGCTCGACGACGGCCGCCTGCGCCACACGGGCGCGGCCTGCGGCATCGACGGCGACGGCCGCCTGCTGCTGCGCAACGCCGACGGCGTGCAGGCCATCTCGGTGGGCGAGATCTCCGTGCGGCTGCAGCGATGATCCTGCTGATCGACGCCGGCAACAGCCGGGTCAAGATCGCCTGGCTGGCGCCCGGCGAGTCCCGCCGCAGCGCCCCGCCCCTGGTCCTGGAACACGCGGAGCTGCCCGGCCTGGCCGCGCGCCTGGACTTCACGCCGCGGCGCATCCTGGGGTCCAACGTCGCCGGCGGCGCGGTGCGCGACGCCCTGGAACGGGCCTGCCGCGCCGCCTGGGACCTGCCCGTGCGCTGGCACGACACCCGCGACGGGCACGACCGGCTGCTGAACGGCTACCGCCAGCCGGCGCGGCTGGGGGCCGACCGCTGGCTGGGCCTCTTGGGCCTGCTGCAACACGTCGAGGACGAGCCGGCCTGGCGGGCGGGCGCCCCCTGCATCCTGGCCAGCTTCGGCACCGCCACCACGATCGACACCCTGGCCTGGCGGACGCAGGCCGGCGGCGGGCGGCGACCCGCCTTCATCGGCGGGCTGATCCTGCCGGGCGCCGCCCTGATGGCCCGCAGCCTGTCCCAGGGCACCGCCGACCTGCCCCTGGCCCGGGGCGAGCCCGTCGATTTCCCGACCGACACCGACGCCGCCATCGCCAGCGGCATCGCGGCCGCCCAGGCCGGCGCGCTGCTGCGCCAGCGGCGCCTGGCCGCCGAGGCCTGCTCCGGCGCACGGCCGCTGCTGTTCGTGAGCGGCGGCGACTGGCCGCGCGTCCAGGCGGAACTGCGGGCGGCGCTGGCGCGCATGGACCCGGACGCCGCGCCGCCGTGCCGGCTGGACAGCCCCGTCCTGGACGGCCTGGCCAGCCTGGCCCGCCCGCCGGCAGGGGCCGGCCCGGCCGCTGAACCTGCGGAGGACCGCTGATATACTGACCAGCGTTTCCGCATCTCATTTCCATCCACGCATGCGTTTCCTGCTGACACTCGCCGTCGTCGCCAACCTGGCGCTGCTGGCCTACGGACAGGGCTTCTTCGGTCCACCGCCGGCCGAGCAGGGGCGCACGCCCCGGCCGCTGTCGCAACGCAACCAGCAGGCCCTGATCCTGGGCGCACCCATCCCTCCCACCGCCACCCCCTGATGAAACCCATCCGCAAAGCCGTCTTTCCCGTCGCGGGCCTGGGCACCCGTTTTCTGCCGGCCACCAAGGCCATGCCCAAGGAAATGCTCCCCGTCATCGACAAGCCGCTGATCCAGTACGCCGTCGAGGAAGCCCTGGCCGCGGGCATCACGGAACTGATCTTCGTCACGGGCCGCCACAAGCGGGCCATCGAGGACCACTTCGACCGCATGCCCGAACTGGAGGCCGAGCTGGAAGCCAAGGGCAAGCAGGCCCTGCTGGAGACGATCAGCACGATCCTGCCGCCGCACGTCCACTGCATCTACACCCGCCAGGCCCAGCCGCTGGGCCTGGGCCACGCGGTCCTGTGCGCCGAGCCCATCGTCGGCAACGAACCCTTCGCCGTGCTGCTGGCCGACGACCTGCTGGACGCCGACACCTCCGTCACGCGCCAGCTGGTGGACGCCGCCCACCAGCACGACGGCAGCGTGCTCGCCATCCAGACCATCGACCCGGCCGACAGCCGCAAGTACGGCATGATCGCCGGCACGGCCATCGACGCGCGCAACACGCGGGTGGAACGCATCGTGGAAAAGCCCGCCCCGCAGGACGCGCCCTCGAACCAGGCCGTCGTCGGCCGGTACGTCCTGGAACCGGAAATCTTCGATCACCTGCGCCACACCCAGGCCGGCGTGGGCCGCGAGATCCAGCTCACGGACGCGATCGCCGAGCTGCTGAAGCAGCGCCGCGTGCTGGCCCACCGCTACGAAGGGGTCCGCTACGACTGCGGCTGCAAGGAAGGCTTCTTCCAGGCGACGCTGGCGCTGGGCCGGAAATACCACGGCCTGATGCCGGCCCGTCTGCCCGACGCGGATTCCTGATCCGGACCTCAGGCGCCGGGCGGGCGCCGCGGCGGGCGCGCCAGCAGGTCCTCGATGCCGTCCACCACGCGCGTCACCGCGCCGGCATGCTGCCGGACCCAGTCGCGCGCGGCCTCGCCCACGCGGTGCAGGGCGGCCGGATCGTCCAGCCACCGCAGGGCCTGGCGCACGGCCTGGGCCGGATCGGCCGCCCGGGCGATGGCGCCGGCGGCCAGCGCGTCGGCCACCGCCTGCTCGAAATGGGCCGTGTGCGGCCCCACCAGGACCGGCCGGCCCTGGGCGCTGGCCTCGATGAAGTTCTGCCCCCCCAGCGGCGCGAAACTGCCGCCCACGATCGCCACCTGGGCGCAGGCGTAGTACCAGGCCATCTCGCCCAGCGTGTCGCCCAGGATCACGGCGGCGTCCCGGCAGGCCTCGACGGCCGTGCTGCCGCCGTCGCCGAGTTCCAGCAGGCGGCTGCGCCGCACATGGGGCAGGCCCGCGGCCCGCAGCAGCCCGGCGGCGGCCTCGAAGCGCTCCGGATGGCGCGGCACCAGGATGAACAGCAGCGGCCGGCCGCAGTCTTCGCCGCGGGCGCGCCGCTGCTCGATCTCGCGCCGGATGGCCTCGACGAAGGGCGCGTCCTCGCCCTCGCGCGTGCTGGCGATGACCACGATGCGCCGGCCCAGCCGGGCGGCGAAGTCCGCGCCCCGGTCCATGCGCTCGCGGTCGAGCCGCAGGTCGAACTTGAAATTGCCCGACACGGCGACCTGCCGCGCGCCGGCGCGCTCCAGCCGCCGGGCGTCGGCCAGCGACTGGGCGTAGGTGCGCGTCAGCGCGCCGTAGGCGGGCCGCAGCAGCGCGCCCAGCCGCAGCGTGACGCGCAGCGAGGCCGCCGACATGCGGGCGCTGGCCAGCACCAGCGGCACCTCGGCGCGCGCGGCGGCATGCACCAGATTGGGCCAGACCTCGCGCTCGATCAGCACGCCGACCGCCGGGCGGTAATGGCGCAGGAAGCGGCGCGCCGCCCCGGGAAAATCGTAGGGCAGCCAGGCCTGGCGCAGCCGGCCGTCGGCCAGCTCCGCCGCGTAGACGCGCCCGCCCTCGGCCCAGCCGGTGGCCGTCAGGTGCGTCAGCAGCACCCGGTGGCCGCGATCCAGCAGCGCCCGGATCAGCGGGTGGGCGGCCCGGGTCTCGCCCAGGCTGACCGCATGGACCCAGACGGCGCCGGGATCGCGCGCGGCGCCCGGGTAGCAGCCGAAGCGCGCCGCGCCCAGCACCGACCAGCGGCCGCCGGCGCGGCGGGCGCGCAGGGCCATCCAGGCCAGCAGCAGGGGCGACAGGATGCGCAGCAGCAGGGAATAGAGCGCGCGCATCACGCGCTCCCGCGCGGCCGGGCCGCGGCCGGCACGCCGCTCACCCGGCCCCGCCCATCGGGGCGGGGGAATCCGCGCGGGGCGGGTCGGCCCGGGCCTCGTCCAGGGCCTCGGCGATGGCGGCCCGCACGCGGCCGGCGTCGGGCGCCTGGCCGCGTTCGCCCAGGCTGGCGGTGTAGGCCGGCCCCTGCAGCGGCGTGCGCACCGGGGTCGAGGCCTTGTAGATGCCGATGGTCGGGCGGCCCAGGCCGGCGCTCAGGTGCGTCAGGCCGCTGTCCAGGCCCACCATGATCCGCGCCCGGGCGAGCTGGTCCGCCACCTGGCGCAGGCCCATGCGCGGCAGGACGGCCGCGTCCGCCCGTCCGCGGATCAGCGCCTGCGCGCGCGCCTGCTCGGCCTCGTTGCCGGCCAGCAGCCGCAGCGCCAGGCCGCGCCCCTGCAGGTCGTCGAAGACCTGCCGCCAGTCGGCGTCGGGCCAGAGCTTGTCGTCGCGGCTGGCCGACGGCATGATGAGGGCGGCCGGCTCGATCGCCACGCCGTCGGTCAGGGCGTGCAGGCCGAAATCCGGCGGCCCTTCGACCGCGTAGCCGAACGCGGCCGCCGCCAGCGCCCGCTGGCGGACGATGGCCGGCTGCCAGAATTCCACCCGGTGGCGCACGTCGTAGAACAGCGAGGCCAGCGGCTCGCGCGCGGACTTCCAGTCCAGGCCGTGGCGCACGCCGCGCGTCTGGCGGACCAGCCAGATGGATTTCATCAGGGCCTGCATGTCCAGCACGACGTCGTAGCGGCGCGCGCCCAGGGTGGCGCGCAGGGCCGCGCGCTCGCGCCGGGTGTCGGCCGCCCACCAGTGCCTGCGCCAGCGCCGGTGCGCCACCGGGATGACTTCGTGCACGGCCGGGTGCCAGGACGGGATTTCGGCGAAGGCTTCCTCGGCCAGCCAGTCGATCGACGCATCCGGCACGTGCCGGGCGATGTCGCTGATGGCGGGCAGCATGTGCACCAGGTCCCCGAGCGAGGACGTGCGTACGATGAGGATGCGGGTCGTCATGGCGCGATTATAGGGCCGCCCATGACGCCGGACGGGCGCGCCGCGCGGGCGTGCTACGATCGGCACACACCCCGCCGCCCGCGCCGGCCCGGCCCCTCGACGGCCGGGCGCGCGCGCCGCGCGGCCCGCCCGGAGACCACCCGATGACCTGTTACGCCCTGGGGGACCTGACCCCGCACATCGACCCGTCCGCCTTCGTGGCGGCCGAAGCCACCCTGATCGGCGCCGTCACGCTGGGGGCCGGCGCCAGCGTCTGGCCCGGCGCCGCGATCCGCGCCGACAACGAGCCCATCGCCATCGGCGAGAACAGCAACGTCCAGGAGGGCGCCGTGCTGCACGTGGACGCCGGCAGGCCGCTGCGCATCGGCCGCAACGTCACCGTGGGCCACCAGGCCATGCTGCACGGCTGCACGGTGGAGGACGGCGCGCTGATCGGCATCCAGGCCGTGGTCCTGAACGGCGCCGTGATCGGCCGCCACAGCCTGGTCGGCGCCGGCGCCCTGGTCACCGAAGGCAAGACCTTCCCGGAACGGTCGCTGATCCTGGGGGCGCCGGCCAAGGCGGTGCGCACCCTCAGCGACGAGGAAGTCGCCAATCTGGCGGAAAGCGCGCGCAGCTACGCCGAGCGCGCGCAGCAGTACCGCGAGACGCTGCGGCCGCTGTAGCGGCCGGTGCGGGCAGGCGCAGCCGGCCCGGCCCGACGGTCCTGCGGGGCCATCCCCCTCCGGAGGCGAAGGACGCCACGGTGGCGCAGGGCGCTACGCCCGCTGCAGCGCGCGATACAGGCTTTCGTAGCGCGCCACCATGGCGGGCACGGCGTATTCCCGCGCCGCCCTCTCCCGCGCCCGCCCGCCCATGGCCCGGGCGGCCTGGGGATGGTCCAGCACCCAGGCGATGCGGCGCGCCAGGGCCGCGGCGTCGCCCGCCGGGACCAGCAGCCCGCAGTCGGGCGCCAGGATCTCGCGGTGCCCGCCGACGTCCGTGGCCACCACCGGCAGGCCGGCCAGGCAGGCGTCCAGCACGCTGGTGCCCAGCGCCTCGAAGCGCGAACTGCTGACGTAGGCCTCGGCCAGCGCCAGCGCATCGGCCACCTGCGGCAGAAAGCCCGCGAACCGGTAGTGATCCTCCAGGCCCAGTTCCGCCACGCGCGCGCGCGCCGCGTCGGCGGCCGCGCCGTCGGCGCCGCAGTGCAGGCACAGCACGTCCGGATGATCGCGGCGCAGCAGGGCGACCGCCTCGATCAGGGTGAGCGGATCCTTTTCCGGGCTGAGCGCCGCCGCCGTGGCCAGCACGCGGCGGCCCTCCAGGCCGAAGCGCGTCCGCAGCGCGCGCATCCCGCCGGGGTCGGCCGGCGCGGCCTCGACCGCGCTGGGGATGACGGTCACGGCCAGGCCCAGCGCCCGGGGCGCCGCCGCCGCGGCCTCGCTGATCGCCACCAGCGCGTCGGCGCGCGCCCATTTCCAGCGGTGGCGGCCCGCCGCTCCCGGATCGTCGAACGCCGTGCGGCGCGTGAACACCAGGGCGGCGCGCAGCACCGGCCGCAGCGCCGCCAGCAGGCTCATGGCCTGGGCCGTCTGCGCGTGCAGCACGTCGTAGCGCCAGCCTGCCGTCAGCAGCACGCGCGCCAGGCCCAGGGCACCGCGGCAGGCGTGCACCGGAATGCCCTCGGCGGCGGCGCGCTCGGCCAGCGGGCCGCCCGCGCGCGCCGCCAGCGCGGCCTCGTGGCCGCCCGCGCGCAGCCCGCGCAGGGTCAGCAGGGTCTGGCGTTCGCCGCCCCGCCAGCCCTTTTCCATGTTCAGATGCAGAATGCGCATGACGGTCCCCGTCTAGTGTCCCGTTCGATTCGGATGCCCGGGATGAGTCTGGACGCCGCGCAGTCCCTGCGGACTGCCCGGCGCCTGACGAATCGGAGCGGCATGCAGGCCGCGACGTGGAGAGATGCCACGCTTTGAACATGGCACCGGCATGGCGGGCCCAGGCGCCGAATCCAGGCTCAAGACTTCCGCGTCGGCCGCTTCCAGCCCGGCACGGACTGCTGCCGCGCCCGCGACAGGGTGAGCTCGCCCGCGGGCGCATCGCGCGTCAGCGTCGTGCCCGCGCCCAACGTGGCGCCCTTGCCCACCCGCACCGGCGCGATCAGCTGGGTGTCCGAACCGATGAAGGCGTCGTCCTCGATCACGGTCTGGAACTTGTTGACGCCGTCGTAGTTGCAGGTGATCGTGCCCGCGCCGACGTTGACGCGCTCGCCGATCTCGGCATCGCCCAGGTAGGCCAGGTGGTTGGCCTTCGATCCCCGGCCCAGGCGGGTCTTCTTCAGTTCGACGAAATTGCCCACGTGGGCGTCCGGGCCGATGTCGGCCCCCGGCCGCAGGCGGGCGTAGGGTCCGATGCGGGCCGCCTCGGCCACCCGCGCGCCCTCGACGTGGGTGTAGGCGTCCAGCGTGGTGCCCGCGCCGATGCGCGCGTCGCGGATCACGCAATGCGGCCCGATGCGCACGCCGTCGGCCAGGTGCACCTCGCCCTCGAAGACGCAGCCCACGTCGATGAAGACGTCGCGTCCGCACGCCAGCGAGCCGCGCAGGTCGAAGCGGGCCGGATCCGCCAGGGTGACGCCCTGCTCCAGCAGCACGCGCGCCTGCTCGCCCTGCCAGATGCGTTCGAGCTGGGCCTGCTGGACGCGGCTGTTGACCCCCAGGGTCTCCCAGCCCGCCGAGGGCTGGGCGTGCGACACGGGCACGCCGTCGGCGACGGCCAGGCCGACGACGTCGGTCAGATAGTATTCGCCCTGGGCGTTGCGGTTGTCGATCCGCCCCAGCCAGTCGCGCAGCGCCGCCGTGGGCGCGGCCAGGATGCCGGTGTTGACCTCGCGGATGGCGAGTTCGTCGGGGCGGGCGTCCTTGTGCTCGACGATGCGGCGGATGCGGCCCTCGCCGTCGCGCACGATGCGCCCGTAGCCGGCGGGATCGGCCAGAGTCTCGGTCAGCAGCGCCAGGCCTTCGCCGCGCGCCTGAAGCAGCGCGCGCAGGGTGTCCGCGCGCACCAGCGGCACGTCGCCGTAGAGCACCAGGCTGACGTCGTCCGCGCCGCCTTCCAGCAGCTGCGGCAGGGCCTGCATCACGGCGTGGCCGGTGCCCAGCTGGGGCTGCTGCAGGGCGAAGCACAGGTCCTGCCCCGCGAAGGCCGCCTGGACCCGCTCGGCGCCGTGGCCGGTGACGACCACGATCCGGTCGGGCGAGAGGGCGCGCGCCGAATCCAGGACGTGGGCCAGCATGGGCCGGCCGGCGATCGGATGCAGGACCTTGGGCAGGTCGGACTGCATGCGCTTGCCCAGGCCGGCGGCCAGAATGATGATGTTCAGCATGAAAGGACGCGTGGGTGTGGAGACAGGGATGGAAACGGGGATGAAAACGGAGCCGGAATCGGACGGGGAGCCGGCGGGCCGGCCGCGCGGGCCGGGCGGGTCCGGGGGATGAAGCGGGCCGGGTCCTAGGCGCGCGTCCGCCGGGCGGTCTTCTTGGCCGCGGATTTCCCGGCCGGCGCCTTGCGCGCCGCGGCGGCCGGCTTCTTGCGGGCCGGGGCGCGCTGGGCGGCGGGGGCGGCCGCCTGCTCGGCGGATTCGGCCATGCCCTGCAGGCCGGCGGCGGTCGCGCTCGCCAGATGCTCGAACTGCTGCTGGACCATGTTCCACCAGTCGCCCGCCGCGCGGGCGTATTCCGCCCCGGCCGCGCCGGCCGCGTCCGCCGCATCGGCGGAGCCGGCGGACGCCGCCTCCGCGCCCGCGAAGGCGCCGCCGGCGAAGGATTTCAGGGTCTTCAGGGTGCTGCGCTGGATTTCCAGGCCCTGGATGGTGTTGGCCAGCATAGTGGCGTTCAGTTGCAGCCAGTTCTGCACCGTCTGCAGCTCGCGGATGCGCCGTTCGAGGTCTTCCAGCGACATCGGCGTCAGCTGAGCGGCGTCCAGGCCGCCGGCGCCCGCCATGTTCTGCCAGGCCTGGCGCATCATGTCCAGGCCGGCGAACAGCGGATTGCGGGCGGCCTCGCCCTGCTGGCCGAAACCGGGCAGCACGAAGGGATTGGTGGATTCTTGCGCCATGATGGATTGCCTCCGCCGGCACCATGCCGGAATTGATATTAGGGGGTCGCCCCGCCGGACGCGGCCCGCAGGCGGTGCCGCAGCGAATCCAGGATGGCCAGTTCCGCTTCCAGCGTGAAGGCGCCATGGGTGATCATATCCCACAGCTCCGGCATCGCCAGGCAGCGGAATTCCAGGACCTCGCCGTCCAGGTTCCGGGGCGCGGCGCCCGCCTCCAGCACGCAATCGCTGAGCAGCACGTTTTCGACCTGGTAGCCGTCGTCCAGGCGGCGGTGCATGCGCAGCACCATGCGCAGCGGCCCGTGCGCCGCCACGGCCACGGCCGGCAGGCCGGCTTCTTCGAGGGTTTCGCGCAGCAGCGCGGATTCGGGGTCCTCGCCGGCGGCGACCAGGCCGCCCGCCAGGGTGTCCCACAGGCCGGGATCGGTGGATTTGTCGAGGGCGCGGCGCGCCACCCACAGGCATCCGTCGGGCGACCAGCCGTTCAGGTGGACGGCCTGGGTCAGCAGGCCCAGGGGCCGCACGGCGCCGCGCTCGATGCGCCCCAGCGGGCGGCCTTCGGCCATGACGTCCAGCAGTTCGTCGCGCCAGGCGCGAATGCAGCCCGCGTCCCGCAGGGCGAGCGCCACGCCGCGCAGCACGGCGTCCAGGCCCAGCCGCGCGGCGGGCGCGGCGGTGAAATGCACGGCTTCGGGCTCGACCCGCACGCCGGGCAGGCCCGCGACGGCCGCCAGCGCGGCCGGACCGATCCAGCCGCCGACCCGCCCCGCGATGGTGGCCGGCCGGGCGCCCGCGGGCGGGAGCTGCTGGGCGCGGCGGACCAGGCGCGCATTGCGCGCCTGGAGGTCGTTCAAGGCGAAGACCGCTGCAGTGGAATCCATCCGCGCATTGTAGTGGATGAGTCCGGACACGGGGCAGTCCCTGCGGACTGCCTCGTGCCGGACGAATCCGAGCGGCGTGCAAGCCGCGAGGTGGATGAACCCGGACGTTGGACAGTCCACTGCGGACTGTCCAATGCCTGGTGAATCGGAGCGGCGTGCACGCCGCGAGGTGGATGAACCCGGACATTGGACAGTCCACTGCGGACTGTCCAATGCCTGGTGAATCGGAGCGGCGTGCACGCCGCGAGGTGGAGGAATGCCACGGCTGGAGATGCCTCCAAGCCTGACGAATCTGCGAATCCTCGCACGGCGGAGATTGGTGGAAACCCGGAAAAGCCGGCGGGCGGAGCACGGCCCAGCCTGTACAAGCCCCGGCCAGTGGCTATAATCCCTTCAGGCTTATAAGGATACCCAGTTTGCCGCGGTGCATTGTACGGCTTGGCGATCCAGCCATGTGTGCGGGATCGGCTCGTTCTCTCGCCTTTCTTTGACGAAGATCAACCGACCCTGAAAAATACACGCCAACCAAAGGGACAACATGAAGATGGTCAGAGGGTCGTTGGGCATGGTCGCGCTGTCGTGGGCGACAGTCGCCGGGGCACAGGTTCAGGACATGCCGGGAGGTCCGGCGGTCAACCAGCTGAACCTCCACACCGGGGTCACGCCCATCGCGCGGGAAATCTATTCCCTGCACTGGATGATGCTGGTCATCTGTACGCTGATCTTCATCGGCGTGTTCGGCGTGATGCTGTATTCCATCATCCGCCACCGCAAGGACAAGGGCCACAAGGCCGCCAAGTTCGAGGAGCACCTCGGCCTGGAGCTCACCTGGACGGTGATTCCCTTCATGATCATCGTCGGCATGGCCATCCCCGCCACCCGCACCGTGGTCGCCATGAAGGACACCACCAGCGCCGACCTCACCGTCAAGGCCACCGGCTACCAGTGGAAGTGGGGGTATGAATACCTCGACGGCCCGGCGACGGGGGTGCGCTTCCTGTCGAACCTGTCCACGCCGCAGGACCAGATCGACGGCAAGGCGCCCATCGGCAACACCTACCTGATGGAAGTCGATCATCCCCTGGTGGTGCCGGTCAACCAGAAGGTCCGCGTCGTGCTGACGGCCGCCGACGTCATCCACGCCTGGATGGTGCCCGAACTGGGCGTCAAGCAGGACGCCATCCCCGGCTTCCTGCGCGACACCTGGTTCCGCGCCGAGAAGCCCGGCATCTACCGCGGCCAGTGCGCCGAACTCTGCGGCAAGAACCACGCCTACATGCCCATCGTGGTCGAGGTGAAGTCCCAGGAAGACTACGCCCAGTGGGCCGCGCAGCAGAAAACCGCCATGGCGGCCGCCGCCGAGGACCCGAACAAGACCTGGTCCAAGGACGAGCTGATCGCCAAGGGCAAGGAAGTCTTCTCCACCACCTGCGTGGCCTGCCACCAGGCCAACGGCCAGGGCATCCCGGGCACCTTCCCGGCCCTGAACGGAGACGTCAAATTCGTGCTGGCGCCGATGAAAGGCCAGATCGAGACGGTGCTGAACGGGCATCCGGGCACGGCGATGGCCGCCTTCCGCGACCAGCTCAGCGACACCCAGATCGCCGCGGTCATCACCTACACGCGCAACGCCTGGGACAACGCCGGCAAGGGCCCCGACCCCGTCGTGCAGCCCTCCGACGTCAAGGCGCTGCGCTGATCCGGACAACCCAACGGCGAATTCACAGAGTTTTCCTCGCGCCGCCCGGAAGGCGGCGCGCCCCAGGAAGGAGGCATTCATGAGCAGCGTCACGGTCGATCACATCCCGCCCCACACCGGGCATGACGAACACGCCCACCACGTCCCGCAGGGCTGGCGGCGCTGGGTGTTCGCAACGAATCACAAGGACATCGGCACGATGTACCTGATCTTCTCGTTCTGCATGCTGCTGGAGGGCGGCACGCTGGCCCTGCTGCTGCGCACGGAACTGTTCGAGCCCGGCATCCAGTTCTTCCAGCCCGAGCTGTTCAACCAGTTCACCACCATGCACGGGCTGATCATGATCTTCGGCGCGATCATGCCCGCCTTCGTGGGCTTCGCCAACTGGATGATCCCGCTGCAGATCGGCGCCTCGGACATGGCGTTCGCGCGCATGAACAACTTCAGCTTCTGGCTGCTGCCGGTGGGCGCGATCCTGCTGACGATGTCGTTCTTCGTGCCGGGCGGGGCCAACGCCTCGGGCTGGACCATGTACGCGCCGCTGTCGCTGCAGATGGGCCCGGGCATGGACTTCGCCATCTTCGCCGTGCACATCCTGGGCGCGTCGTCCATCATGGGCGCGATCAACATCATCGTCACCATCCTGAACATGCGCGCGCCGGGCATGAGCCTGATGAAGATGCCGCTGTTCTGCTGGTCCTGGCTGGTCACCGCCTACCTGCTGCTGGCCGTGATGCCGGTGCTGGCCGCCGCCGTCACCATGCTGCTCACCGACCGCCACTTCGGCACGCACTTCTTCAACGCCGCCGGCGGCGGCGACCCGGTGCTGTACCAGCACGTGTTCTGGTTCTTCGGCCACCCCGAGGTCTACATCATGATCCTGCCGGCCTTCGGGATGGTGTCGCAGATCGTGCCGACCTTCGCGCGCAAGCGGCTGTTCGGCTACGCGTCGATGGTGTACGCCATCTGCGCCATCGCCATCCTGTCGTTCCTGGTGTGGGCGCACCACATGTTCACCACCGGCATGCCGGTCACCGCCCAGTTGTTCTTCATGTACGGCACGATGCTGATTTCCATCCCCACCGGGGTCAAGGTCTTCAACTGGACGGCCACCATGTGGCGCGGTTCCATGACCTTCGAGACCCCGATGCTGTTCGCCATCGGCTTCATCTTCGTGTTCACCATCGGCGGCTTCACCGGCCTGGTGGTGGCGGTCGCGCCGATCGACATCCAGGTCCAGGACACCTACTACGTGGTGGCGCACTTCCACTACGTGCTGGTGGCCGGCTCGCTGTTCGCCCTGTTCGGCGCCACCTACTACTGGCTGCCGAAATGGTGCGGCCACATGTACGACGAGCGCCTGGGCAAGTGGCACTTCTGGATGACGATGATCTCGTTCAACGTCACCTTCTTCCCGATGCACTTCCTCGGCCTGGCCGGCATGCCGCGCCGCTACGCGGACTACGCCGCCCAGTTCACCGATTTCCACCAGATCGCCACGATCGGCGCCTACTGGTTCGGCCTGTCGCAGCTGCTGTTCGCCTACATCGTGATCAAGGCGGTGCGCGGCCACGGCGCCCGGGTGGCGGCCAACCCCTGGGAAGGCGCCGAAGGCCTGGAATGGACGGTGCCCTCGCCCGCGCCCCACCATACCTTCGTCACGCCGCCGGTATTCGAGGCCGGCCGCTGAGAGACCCCGACATGACGCCCGAGCAACGCCGCCGCAACCGCCGCACCGGATGGATCCTGGCCCTGTTCGCCGTGGCCATCCTGGTCTGGACCTTCGTGCGCGCGAACCTGTACGGGATCGTGTCATGACGCAACCGCGCAACACCTTCCTGCGCTCGATGCGCACGGTCGCCTGGGCGTTTCTGGGGCTGCGCAAGCGCTCCGGCCACGACGAGGACCTGTCGCACATCCGCCCCTCGCACCTGATCGCGGCGGGCCTGGTCGGCGGGGCGGTGTTCGTATTGCTGCTGATAGGGGCCGTGCGCCTGGCGACGGCCTGAAGACGGAAGACCCAGAGGAGAGACAACGATGACCACCGCCCACACGGCCCACGCCGGCGAGGCCCCCTACTATTACGTCCCGCCGGATTCGGTCCACCCGATCCGGGCCAGCCTGTGCATGCTGGCCACCCTGGTCGGCGCGGCCCTGTGGGTCAACAGCTACGCGATCGGCCCCTGGCTCTGCCTGATCGGCATCCTGAGCCTGTTCGTGGTGCTCTACGGCTGGTTCGGCGACGCCATCCGCGAATCCGAAGGCGGCCTGAACAGCCAGCGCATCGACCACTCCTACCGCTGGAGCATGACCTGGTTCATCTTTTCCGAGGTCATGTTCTTTTCGGCCTTCTTCGGCTCGCTGTGGTACACCCGCGAGGTCACCACGCCGTGGCTGAGCACGCTGGATACGCAAACCCTGCTGTGGCCGGGCTTCAGCGGCGCCTGGCCGAACCAGGGGCCGGCCGGCACCATCGCGCCCTTCCAGACCGTGGGACCGTTCTGGCTGCCCACCATCAACACCGCGCTGCTGCTGTCCTCCGGCGTCACCCTGACCATCGCCCACCACGCCCTGCGCGCGGCGCACCGCTCCAAGGCGATCTTCTGGCTGGCCCTGACGGTGATCCTGGGCTTCGCCTTCGTCGCCTGCCAGGCCTACGAATACCACCACGCCTACACCGAACTGAACCTGCGCTTCACCTCGGGCGCCTACGGCGCGCTGTTCTACATGCTGACCGGCTTCCACGGCTTCCACGTGATCCTGGGCGCCACCATGCTGACCGTGATCTGGCTGCGGCTGGTGCGCGGGCACTTCACCGCCGAGCACCATTTCGGCTTCGAGGGCGCCGCCTGGTACTGGCACTTCGTGGACGTGGTCTGGCTGGGCCTGTACATCTTCGTGTACTGGCTGTAGCCGATCCGCGGGGAAGCAAGCAGGGTCCGGCGTCAGCCGAAGCCACTCTTCACCTCGCGGCTCGCAAGCCGCTCGGAGTCACCCGGCGCGGGGCGGTCCGCAGGGACTGCCCCGCGTCCGGGTTCATCCCACCCGCAGCCCCGTCGCATTGATCCAGCCCAGGGCATGCGCCAGCAGCAGAAAGAGAAACAGCAGGATCGACAATCCCACCCGCCACGTCAGGGCCCAGGCCATCCGGTCCGTGCGCCCCCGGTCCTGCATGAGATACTTCAGGGCCGACCCCAGGCTGACCAGCACTCCCAGGAACAGCACGACGATCACGATTTTCATGGGTATTCCCCGCAACACCAGGATGTAAGCACCGTATGACCCCGCCGCGACCCGCACCCCGCACGAAGGCCGTCCTGGCCCTGGTCCTGCTGGCGCTGCTGGGCGCGGCCTGCATCGGAGCCGGCCAGTGGCAGCTGCGCCGCGCCCATGAACGCGAAGCGCTGCTGGCCGCCATCGAGGCGGGCCGCCGGGCGCCGGCCCGGGTGCTGGATGCGCAGCACCGCGACGGCCCCGACTGGCATCCGGCCAGCGCCCGCGGCCGCTGGCTGAATCCATTTACTGTACTCCTTGATAATCGCAACCTCAAAGGATTGCCCGGCCTGTGGGTGGCGACCCCGCTGGAACTGCAGGGCAGCCCCGGCACCGCCGTGCTGGTGCTGCGCGGCTGGGTCGCCCGCCCGCTGCCGCCCGCCGCGCTGCCCGACCTGAGCGCGGCCGCCGGCCCCGTCGAGGTCCACGGCACGCTGCTGCACCGGGTGCCCCGCCTGTTCGACCTGGGCAGCCTGACCGGCCGGCCCGACGCGGCCCTGCCCGCGCCCTTCCCTCCGGCCGACGGACAGCCGCCGCGCCTGCAGAACCTGCCGCTGGACACGCTGGCGGCGGCCACCGGCCTGGACCTGCTGCCGGTCGTGCTGCAGCAGGCGCCCACGCGGGACGCGGGCCTGGTCCAGGACTGGCCCGGCCCCTCGACGCAGGCCGGCCAGAACTACAACTACGCCCTACAATGGTTCAGCTTCGCCGCGATCGCGCTGGTCGCGGCCGGCATCACGGCCTGGCGCATCCTGCGCCGCCGCCCACTTCCTCCGCACGCATGACGACCGCCACCGCACGCCGCCGCTCCATCCGTCCGCTCATCGCCATCCTGCTGGTCAGCCTGGCGCCGCTGGTGTTCGCGCTGCTGGCCTACTACGTGCCGTCCCTGGGCCTGCGCCCCGGAACGCGCACGCACTACGGCCAGCTGATCGAGCCGCAGCGCCCCATCCCCGGCGACCTGGACCTGCGGGACGCGCAGGGCCGGCCCTACGACCTGAACCGGCTCAAGGGCCAGTGGCTGCTGATCAGCACGGGCCCCGGCGCCTGCCCGGAATCCTGCGTGCGCGGCCTGTTCGTGCTGCGCAATTCCCACGCCAGCCAGGGCAAGGAAGTCGACCGGCTGGAACGCGTCTGGTTCATCACCGACGACGCGCCCCCCGCCGCCGTGGTCGGCGAAGCCTACGCCGGCACGCACGTCCTGCGCGCCGACCCGGCCCGGCTGGCGGCCTGGCTGGCGCCCGAGGCGGCGGATCCCGCCGCCGCCCTGGCGCAGGGGCTGTGGATCGTCGATCCCCTGGGCCACCTGATGATGCGCTTCCCCGACGCGCAGCAGCCCGAGGCCGTGCGCGACGACATCCGCACGCTGCTGAGGAACTCCCGGATCGGCTGATGGACCCCACGACCTCCCCCCTCTCCCCCGCTTCCCCGGCGCCCGCCGCGCCGCCGCGCACGGCCGACGGCCCGGGGCGGCGCCCGCGCCTGCTCGCGCGCTACCGCAGGCTGGTGTTCCTGACCTGGTTCCTGACGCTGGACCTGATCATGTTCGGCGCCTTCGTGCGCCTGACCGATTCCGGCCTGGGCTGTCCCGACTGGCCGGGCTGCTACGGCCATCTCAGCCCCCTGGGCGCCGGCGACCACATCCGCGCCGCCCTGGAGGCCATGCCCTACGGCCCGGTCAGCGCCTTCAAGGCCTGGATCGAGATGATCCACCGCTACGCGGGCGCCCTTCTGGGCCTGCTCATCATCGCCATCGCCGTGTGCGCCTGGCGCCTGCGCGGCCTGCCCGGCCGCAGCCCGACGCTGGCCGGCTGGACGCTGGTCATGGTGTGCGTCCAGGGCGCCTTCGGCGCCTGGACCGTCACCCACCGGCTGATGCCGCTGGTGGTGACCACGCACCTGGTGCTGGGCATGAGCCTGCTGGCCCTGATGACCTGGCTGGCCGCCCGGGAAAAGGCCCACGCGCCCGTTCCCGCCGGCCCGGGCGCGGGACGCGCCTGGATGGTCCTGGGGCTGGCCGTGCTGTTCCTGCAGGTGGCGCTGGGCGGCTGGGTCAGCACCAACTACGCGGCGCTGGCCTGCATGGACTTCCCCACCTGCCACGGCGCCTGGCTGCCGCCCATGGACTTCGGCGAGGGCTACGCCCTGCTGCGCGGGCTGGGACAGCTCTCGTCCGGCGAACTCATCTCCCAGGACGCGCTCACCGCCATCCACTGGACGCACCGCAACTTCGCCTTCCTGGTCATGGCCCTGCTGGGCGTGCTGGCCTGGCGCTGGCGCCGCACGCCCGGCCTGGCGGGCCCTGCGCGCCTGCTGCTGGCCCTGCTGGCCCTGCAGATGCTGACGGGCCTGACCACGATCTTCTTCCAATGGCCGCTGCTGATCGCCGTGATGCACAACGGCGGCGCCGCCGGCCTGGTCCTGGTGGGCGTCACGCTGCTGTGGCGCCTGTCGCGCGCGGGCGCCCGCAGCCGCGCGGATGCGCCGGAAGGCAGGGAAACCCATTAGGCGCCGGGCGCCCCGAAGCCGCCGGAAGCGCCTAGAATGCCTAGCATGACCACCGCCGCCGCCCGCCGCCCCCCTTCCCTGCTGCGCCAGTACCTGGCGCTGACCAAGCCGCGCGTCACGCAGCTGGCCGTGTTCTGCGCCGTGATCGGCATGTTCGTGGCCACGCCGGGCCTGCCCGATCCCTGGCTGGCGCTGAATGCCACGGTGGGCATCTGGCTGCTGTCGGCGGCCGCCTTCTCCATCAACTGCCTGGTCGAGCGCGAGACCGACGCGCGCATGCTGCGCACGGCATGGCGCGGCACGGCCTCCGGCCAGATCGGCAGCCACCAGGTCCTGCTGATGGCCGGGATCCTGGGCGGCGCCGGCATGTGGATCCTGTACACCCAGGTCAATGCGCTGACCATGTGGCTGACCTTCGCCAGCTTCGTCGGCTACGCCCTGATCTACACCGCCATCCTCAAGCCCCTCACGCCGCAGAACATCGTCATCGGCGGCCTCTCGGGCGCGATGCCGCCGGCCCTGGGCTGGGCCGCCATGGCCGACGCCGTGCCGGCCGAGGCCTGGCTGCTGGTGCTGATCATCTTCATCTGGACGCCGCCCCACTTCTGGGCGCTGGCCCTGTACCGCCACCACGACTACGAAAAATCCGGCCTGCCCATGCTGCCGGTCACGCACGGGCAGAACTTCACCCAGCTGCACATCCTGCTCTACAGCATCGCGCTGTTCGCGGCATCCGTGATGCCCTACGTCGTGCGCATGAGCGGTCCGGCCTACCTCGCCGCCGCCTGCCTGCTCAGCGGCCGCTTCGTGTGGCAATCCCTTGCGCTATATCGAAACTACTCCGACGCCAGGGCGCGTAAACTGTTCCATTATTCGATCCTGTATCTGGCGCTGCTGTTCGCCGCGCTGCTGCTGGATCACTGGGTCGGCCTGGTTCTGGAAAGCCTCTGAACGAGTCCTCCCGGCCGACCCGGCGGAACCCCGACCCGGGCGCGCGCCGCGGCGCCGCCCCGGCCGATTCACCGACCTGGATGATGGACATGCCGTTCTCGCTTCCGCGCCGCAGGCTGCTGGCCGCCGCGCTCTCCTCCCTGCCCCTCGCCCTGGCCCTGCCCGGCTGCTCCTCCAAGGCCGAGCCGCTGCCCTTCGAGGGCAACGACATCACCGGCTCCCAGCTGGGGCGCGACCTGGACATGATCGACACCACCGGCCAGCGGCGCACGCTGGCCGACTTCCGGGGCAAGGTCCTGCTGGTGTTCTTCGGCTACACGCAATGCCCCGACGTCTGCCCCACCGCCATGGCGCAGGCCGCCCAGGCCCTGCAGCTGCTGGGCGACAAGGCCGGCGAGGTACGCGTCATCATGGTCTCGGTGGATCCGGCGCGCGACACGCCTGAAATCCTGGGCGCCTACGTGCAGGCCTTCGATCCGTCCTTCGTCGGCCTGACCGGCACCCCGGAACAGCTGGACAAGACCGCGCGCTCCTTCAAGGCCTTCTACGCCAAGGAGCCCGGGCCGACGCCCGAGCACTACGCCATGAACCACTCGTCGGCCTTCTACCTGATGGACCGCGAGGGCGAGGCCCGCGCCCTGCTCGGGCCGTCCCTGACGCCCGAGGACATGGCCCACGACATCGAGCTGCTGCTGTAGGCTCAGGCCGCCGTGGGCGGCGCGTCGGCCGGCGCCTGCGCCGCGCCAGCCAGCGCCGCATCGGCCGCCGCGATCCGGCCCAGATCCGGCAGAGGCTCGTGCTGGCGCTCGCCGGACTCGAACTGCTGCCAGACCTCCACCGCCCGCAGGCGCTGGCGCACGATCTGCTCGATCTTCTCGCGCAGCATCGGATACTGCTGCTGCAGGCGCTTGAAGTCGCGTTCCTGGAGCATCAGCAGGCGGCTGTAGCCCAGCGACCGCGCCCGCGCCTGGAAGTCCTGGTCCATGACCAGCGCCATTTCCCCGAAGATCTGGCCGCTGCCCAGTTCGGCCGTGGTGCCGTCCGGCAGGTCCAGCACCACCGCCCCCGAGGCGACGAAATACATGGCGCGGCTGCGCCCGAAGCGGGTGGGGATTTCCTGGCCCGGCACGACCAGGCGGGGCTTGAGCACGCGGCGGATGGCCGCCATGGTGCGCTCGTCCATGCCCTCGAACAGCGACACCCGCTGCACCAGCGCCGCCGCGCTCATGGTGATGTCCAGCACGCCGCTCTTTTCCAGCTTCCCCCAGCGCGCATCCGCCTGCTGGATCAGGTCGGAATAGGTTTCCCCGCTGATGAGGTTGTGCGCCAGCATGTCGCGGTAGCGGATGCGCTCCATGGCGCGCGCCATGCGCGCGAGATAGGCTTCCTGGAGATACTGGGCGTAGTTGGGGTACTGCAGCGCCAGGGCCTGCAGCGCGCCTTCCAGCAGCGTCAGGCGGCGCTGGTGGGCGGCCACGATGATTTCCGTGACCTCGGCCCCCAGCAGCGGCTGCACGTCGGTGCGGGCGAACTGGATCAGGCGCCGTGCCACGGACCACTTGCACATCAGGTTGGTGAACCGCTGGGCCAGCTCGCGCACCAGCCAGCCCTGCCAGCCGGTCAGGTGGTGCAGGCGCAGCGCCAGCCGCAGCCCATGCGAATAGCGCAGGTCGCCGTCGATCGCCGCCTCGAAGCCGCGCAGGCCGCCCGAGCGCACCGCGTCCCCCAGCCGCTCGGCGCGCGCCAGCAGCGATTCGGCCGTGCGCCAGTCCACCACCTGGGCCTTGAGGGTCTCGAAGAACATCTCTTCCTCGCGGCCCGCCAGCATGCCCATGCCGACGGCGACCTTCTGGTCGCGCGACAGCTGATGCACCTGCGTGGCGTCCATGCTGGCCTGGCTGGCGTCGAACACCGCGTGCAGGCGCTCCAGCACCTCGCTGCCGATGTGCTCGTTGTGGGCGATGTCGTCGATCTTCAGGCGCAGGGCTTCGAGTTCCACCACCTGGGCCTGGTCGCGCAGCGTCCGGTCCACGGGCGAGAGCTGGTTCAGCCCCAGCCGGTGGATCAGCGGCCGCAGCGTCAGGCCGTTGATGAACAGGGTCATGAGCACGAAGCCGGTCGTGGCCACGGCGATGAACTGCCGCGCCTCGTGGGGCACGGCCGGCTGCTCGGTGACGGCCAGCGCCAGCGCCAGGGACACGGCCCCGCGCAGGCCGCCCAGCAGCATCACGGCCCGGTAGGACGGGCTCACCTCGGTGCTGAGCCGCAGCCGCCCCAGCAGGGGCAGCAGGCCGTAGATGATCACCGCGCGCGCGCACAGCGTGACGATGAACACGACCAGGATCAGCAGGACTTCCATCCAGGTGATTTCCGCCATCATGCGCGGGATCAGCATGGCGGCGAAGAGGAAGATCAGGGAATTGGCCCAGAAGCCGAACTGCGCCCAGGCGCCTTCGAGCTGCTCGAAGGTGGTGGGCGACATGCGCGTGCGGCCGCCGGAGCCCACCACCAGGCCGGCGATCACGGTGGCCACCACCCCCGACACCCCCAGGTAGTGCTCCGCGATGAAGAAGGTCAGGTAGGCCAGCGCCACGGTCAGGGTGACTTCGGCCGCGGGCCAGCCGCGCAGCCAGCGGAACAGCTCGATGGCCGCCCGCCCCATGACCAGGCCGGCCAGGCCGCCGCCCAGGAAGCTGACCATGAAGCCGCGGAAGATCTCCGTCACGGCGGGCGCGGTGCCGCCGAACAGCACGCTGAGCAGCACCGAGTACAGGGCGATGGAGGCCGCGTCGTTGAACAGCGCCTCGCCCTCGACCAGGTTGGTGAGGCGGCGCGGCGCGCCGACCTCGCGGAAGATGCCCACGACCGCCACCGGATCGGTGGTGGCGACGATGGCGCCCAGCATCAGGCAGACCACCAGCCCGTAGGTGGAAATCGCCGCCAGCGAGAAGCCGACCGCCACGGTGCAGACCACGACGGCCACGATGGCCATCACCAGGATGGGGCTGATGTCGTCCAGCAGCCGCCGCAGGTTCGTCGCCAGCGCCGTCTCGAACAGCAGCACGGGCAGGAAGACGAACAGGAAGGTCTCGGAGGAAATCTCGAAGTGCTGCAGCGTATCCAGGAAGTCGGCCACGACGCCCGGCGCCCAGCCGTGCACGTGGATGACGACGCCCAGGATGAAGCCGACGATGGCCAGCAGCACGGAATAAGGCAGGCGCAGGCGGCCCGCCAGGGGGGGCATGAAGGACACCAGGGCCAGCAGCCCCGCCAGGCCGAATACCAGCAGGCCGATTTTCATGATGAGGGAACGCGTTCAAACCATCCGGGTGATATGTTACAGGCCCGGAGAGCCAGTTCCCTAGAAAAATGATGTGTCCGACCGTGCGGTCCCTGGCGAAACGGCGGCCCGGACGGCAAACGGCGGCAAAAAAAAAGGGATGCCTGGCGGCATCCCGGGAACATCCGCTTCGATAGGGAGGGGAAGAGGAGAAGCAGAAGCGGACGACAGAACGGTGGGGCCGGCGTGGCCGGCGCGCGTTCATGGAGGATTGGTCCGTCCGCGGCGCGGAAAGTTCACGGCCGGGGCGGGGAAGATGCAAAAGAGTGTTTCGGGCCCGGGCGGGGAAAGCGCGCCGGATGGCGCCCGGCGGACGGCCGATTCCGCGCGCCGGGCGAAAACGGATGTCCGCCCGGAAGGACGGCCCGGACGGAGGAAAAGGCTCAGGCGGCCTCGAAGTCCGCCTGGCGGTCGCTCAGGGCGATGCGCAGTTTCTTCAGGGCGGCCGATTCGATCTGGCGGACCCGTTCGGCGGAGATGCCGTATTCGTCGGCCAGCTCGTGCAGCGTGGCGCCGCCGTCGTCGGCCAGCCAGCGGGCGCGCACGATGTGCTGGGAGCGCGCGTCCAGGGACGAGAGGGCGTGTTCCAGGCCCTCGCCCTGCAGCGCGTCCATGCCGCGGCGCGCCAGCACCCGGTCGGGCTGCTGGGCCTCGTCGGCCAGCCAGTCGGACGGCGCGTAGCGGTCTTCCTCGTCGGCCGGGGCGTCCAGGGCGCAGTCGCCGCCCGAGAGGCGGACTTCCATTTCGGCGACGTCCTCGGGACGCACGTCGAGCTCGCGCGCGATGTCGGCGACCTGCTCCGGCCCCAGGCTGCGGCCGTCGGGCCGCATGCGGCGCAGGTTGAAGAACAGCTTGCGCTGCGCCTTGGTGGTGGCGATCTTGACCAGGCGCCAGTTGCGCACCACGTATTCGTGGATCTCGGCGCGGATCCAGTGCACGGCGAAGGACACCAGGCGCACTCCGCGGTCGGGATCGAAGCGGCGCACGGCCTTCATCAGGCCGATGTTGCCTTCCTGGATCAGATCCGCGTGCGCCAGGCCGTAGCCCAGGTACTGCCGGGCGATGGAGACCACCAGCCGCAGGTGCGACAGGACCAGGTCGCGCGCGGCGTCCAGGTCGTTGTGATCGCGCAGGCGGCGGCCCAGGTCGGCTTCCTGGTCGGCGGACAGCATCGGCAGCCGGTTGACGGCGTTGATGTAGGCATCGATGGTGCCGAGCGCGCCGGGATTGGAGATCGCCAGCGACAGCTGGGACGGCGCGAGCGACAGGGCGGACGAAGAGAGGGTCATGGTGACAAGGTCCTCGTGCTGGAGGAATTCATGTTAGCACTCTCCAGAGAAGAGTGCTAATTTCAAGGTAACGAATTTCAAGATCAGGAATCTTTGGCCGTCCCCCGGCGGGAAAGTTCCCCGGTTTCCGGTCCGCCGGATCCGGGCCGGATCCCGCTTTCCCGCCGATCGCAGCCCGCCACCCTCAGGGCAGCTCCAGTTCCGCCACCAGCGGCGCATGATCCGACAGTTTCTTCCAGGGCAGGCCGTGCAGCACCCGCGCGCGGCGCACGGCAAAGCCGCGCTGGTAGATGCGGTCCAGCCGCAGCCAGGGAAACACGGACGGAAAGGTGCGCGGCGGCGGCGTCAGGCGTGCCGCATGGCCGTTCATGGACAGTTCGGGCATCGGGCGCAGCGCCTGCCCCGGCAGCCAGGCCAGGCGTTCGCGCAGGCGCGACACGGTACGGCGCAGCCGGTAGATCTCGTCCGTCCCCTGCGGGGCGGCGGCGAAGACCTCGACCAGTCCAAGCTGTTCGACGAACAGCGGCGCCAGGCGGTTGGTCCAGTCGTTGAAGTCGCCCGCGATCAGCAGCGGTTCGTGCGCGGGCACCAGGCGCTGAATCCGGTCGGCCAGCGCCTGCACCTGGCGCGAGCGGCCGCCCGCCAGCAGGCCCAGGTGCACCACCAGACAGTGCACCGGCACATCGCCGACCCGCACCACGCCGTGCAGCAGGCCGCGCTGCTCCAGGCGGTGGTCGGAGACGTCCTGGTTTTCGTAATACAGGATGGGATAACGCGACAACAGCGCATTGCCGTGGTCAGTGGTGTGGCGCACGGCATTGCAGCCGTAGGCGGCCTGCATGTGCAGGGCCGCCGCCAGGGATTCGTGCTGCGCATCCAGGCTGCCGCGGATCTGATTGCGGCCCTGGACCTCCTGCAGGAACAGCAGGTCGGGCCGCAGGCCGTACAGGCCCAGCCGCAGGTCGGCCAGCGATTCCCGTCCACCCGTGGCCGAACGGCCCTTGTGAATGTTGTAGCTGACGACCCGCAGGATGGGCATGGCCCCGCCTTACTTGGCTTCCGTCTGACGCAAGCGGATGTGCAGTTCGCGCAGTTGCTTCTCGTCCACGGCCGAGGGCGCCTGCGTCAGCAGGCACTGGGCGCGCTGCGTCTTGGGGAAGGCGATCACGTCGCGGATGGATTCCGCACCCGCCATCAGCGTCACCAGGCGGTCCAGGCCGAAGGCCAACCCCCCGTGCGGCGGCGCGCCGTACTGCAGGGCATCGAGCAGGAAGCCGAACTTCAGGCGGGCTTCTTCCTCGTCGATCTTAAGAGCCTTGAAGACCTTGCTCTGGACGTCGGCGCGGTGGATGCGTTCGGATCCGCCGCCGACTTCCCAGCCGTTCATGACCATGTCGTAGGCGCGCGCGATGGCCTTGCCCGGATCGGTTTCCAGCAGGTCCTCGTGGCCCGGCTTGGGGCAGGTGAAGGGGTGGTGCGCGGCCGTGTAGCGGCCTTCGCCCTCGTCGTATTCGAACATGGGGAAGTCCACCACCCACAGCGGTTTCCAGCCCGGCTCGAACAGCCCGTTGGCGCGGCCGAATTCGCTCTGGCCGATCTTCACGCGCAGGGCGCCGATGGCGTCGGCGACGACCTTGGCGCGGTCGGCGCCGAAGAAGATCAGGTCGCCGTTCTGCGCGCCGGTGCGTTCGATCAGGGCGCGCAAGGCGTCGGCGTGGATGTTCTTGACGATGGGCGACTGCAGGCCCTCGGGGATCGAGGCGGCGTCGTTGACCTTGATGTAGGCCAGGCCGCGCGCGCCGTAGATGCTGACGAACTGGGTGTAGGCGTCGATCTCGCTGCGCGGCATGCTGCCGCCGCCGGGCACGCGCAGGGCCACCACGCGGCAGGCCGGGTCATTGGCCGGGCCGGCGAAGACCTTGAAGCCCACGTCGCGCATCAGATCGGCCACGTCGGTGAATTCCAGCTTCACGCGCAGGTCGGGCTTGTCCGAACCGAAGCGGCGCATGGCTTCGCCCCAGCTCATGACGGGGAATTCGGGCAGCGCGACGTCCAGCACCTGGCGGTAGATCTCACGCACCATGCCTTCGAAGATCTCGCGGATCTGGACTTCGTCCAGAAAGGAGGTTTCGCAATCGATCTGGGTGAATTCCGGCTGGCGGTCGGCGCGCAGGTCTTCGTCGCGGAAGCACTTGGTGATCTGGTAGTAGCGGTCGAAGCCGGACACCATCAGCAGTTGCTTGAACAACTGCGGCGACTGGGGCAGCGCGAAGAATTCGCCCGGGTTCACCCGCGAGGGCACCAGATAGTCGCGCGCGCCTTCGGGCGTGCTGCGGGTCAGCATCGGGGTTTCGATGTCGACGAAGCCCAGGGCGTCCAGATAATTGCGCGCCACCATGGACACGCGGTAGCGCAGCATCAGGTTGCGCTGCATCTGCGGACGGCGCAGGTCCAGCACCCGGTGCGTCAGGCGCGTGGTTTCGGACAGATTGTCGTCGTCCAGCTGGAACGGCGGCGTCACCGAAGCGTTGAGGATCTCGATTTCGCGGCAGAGGATTTCGATCTCGCCCGAGAGCAGATCGGCATTGGTGGTGCCTTCGGGGCGCAGGCGCACCAGGCCGGTGATCCGCAGGCAATATTCGTTGCGGATGCGCTCGGCGGTCTCGAACGCGACCTTGTTGTCCGGGTCCACCACCACCTGGGCCAGACCCGCGCGGTCACGCAGGTCGATGAAGATCACGCCGCCATGATCGCGGCGACGATGCACCCAGCCGAACAGGGTCACGGTCTGGTCGAGGTGGGCTTTGGATACCTCGCCGGTATAGCAAGTGCGGTTCAAGAATGGCTCCGTCAGAGGGATTGTTCGAGTTTCAATGGGACTGCTCGCCGGGGGATTCCACGGCGGGCAGATCCATCTGTGTCTGGGGCGGCAGGCCGGGCGGCGCCACCACGCCCATGGACACGATGTATTTCAGTGCGGTTTCCACCGACATGTCGAGCACCCGGACATCGGCGCGCGGCATCATCAGAAAGAAACCCGACGTCGGGTTGGGCGTCGTAGGCACATAGACGCTGACAAAATCGCCGTCCAGCAACGCGGCGATCTCGGCGCTGGGAGTGCCGGTCAGGAAACCGATGGTCCAGGCGCCCTGGCGCGGATACTGCACCAGCACGGCCTCGCGAAAGGCCTGGCCGTTGGGCGCGAACACGGTGTCGCTGACCTGCTTGACCGAATTATAAATGGAGCGCACCAAAGGGATGCGCCCCAACAGGGATTCCCAGCGCGACAGGATGGCGCGGCCGATGAAATTGGCGCAGAACAGCCCCGTGACCAGGATCACGACCAGGACCAGGACCAGCTCGAAACCCGGAATCGAGATCCCGAACAAGGCCTCGGGCGACAGGAATTTCGGCACCAGGGAGCCGAGCGTGCGGGCCAGCACGGCCAGCACCCAGACGGTGGCCACCAGCGGCAGCCAGATCAGCAGGCCGGTGATGAAGTAGCGTTTGAGAAAGCGCATGGTCCCGGGGCGTCAGCTCGACGCCGCAGCCGGCGGCGTGCCGCCGGAGGCAGGCGCCGGGCTTGACGAGGCACCGCCTGTCGACTCGGCGGATTTGGGGGCGGCTTTGTTGCCTCCGCGAAAATCGGTTTCGTACCAGCCGGAGCCTTTCAGGCGAAAACCGGCGGCCGTCACCTGTTTTTCATAGGTTTCCTGACCGCAAGCCGGGCAGGTCGTGAGCAGCGGGTCCGAGATTTTCCGCAGCACGTCCTGCTCATGGCCGCACTGGCTGCAACGATAGGCGTAGATAGGCACAGCAATTCCAAAAGAATCAACCGCTTGGATTTTAATCCTTTTATAAATAAATGCCCCCGCGCTGCGCAGGCTGCGCCCGCTTGCTGCCCCCCGAGGGGGCGTGTTTTGCCTTGGGGCGGCCCGGCGGCAAAACAAGCCTTCTTGCCACCTCACTCTTTAACTAAACGAATTTGGTAGCAAGAACATCACCGCCGCGATCAGCGTCGGCACGGCGGCGGCGCCGAGCAGGCGCAGCGGCGAGATGGTGCCGTCGCCGAAGCAGCCCTTCAGGATGGAAAAGCCGGCCGGGTTCGGCGCGTTGGCAATCACGGTCAGGCCACCGCCCGTCACCGCACCGGCCACCAGCATGTAGCGCCAGAGTTCGCCCGTGCCCTCGACCAGCGAGCCCAGATAGGTCAGGGCCGCGTTGTCGGTGACCGCCGTCAGGGCCGTCGCCCCCAGGTACAGGACAAAGGGCGACAAACCGCCCAGCAGATCCTGGAGCCACCACTGCTGCAGGCCGCCCAGCACCACCAGGCCAGCCAGGAAGAAGCCGACCATCAGGCCTTCGCGTAGCAACAGGGGGGACTGATGCCGCTTGTAGGCATGGGCGTAGCCGATGAACAGCACCAGCAGGGCCATGAAGATCTGCATGTGATGCGAGGACAGCACCACCCCCACCAGGAACAGCACGTGCACGGCCATGACTACGGGGGACACCGGCGGGCGGCGCTCGCCCTCGTCTTCCGGGGCACCGATGCTGCCGTTGAGCAGGAAGGGCCTGCAGATCAGCGTCAGGATCAGGCCGTTGAGCAGCACGGCAATTGCCGCGCGCCAGCCGAAATGGGTCGCCATGAAAGCCGTGTCCCAGCCGAAGGTCTGGGCCACCATCAGCACCGGCGGCGCGGCGTAGGCCGTCAGCACCCCGCCGATGGACACGTTGACGAACAGCACGCCGACAGTCAGGTATTTGAAGCCGTCCTGGCCCTGCCGGCGGAAATAGGCCTGGCGAAGCAGCAGGGCAGCCAGGGTCATGGCAGCCGGCTCCGTGATCAGCGACCCGGCCAGCGGCACCAGCGTCATGATGACGAAGAAGCGCGACAGCTCACGGGCCACCGGCAGCAGCCGTGAGACCAGATCGACCAGAATGCGGACCAGTTCGATGATGGGCCGGCTGGCCGCCACCACCATGATCACGAAAACGAAGGCCGGCTCGGTGAAGTTGCGCGTATCGAGGTATTCGACCGCCCCCTTCACCCCCAGGGTCAAGCCCATCCACACGAACAGCGCACAGGCCCAGACGCCGAACACGGCCTCGACCTCGGACAACAAGTGCCACAAGCCGGCATGCGCGCCGCCCCGGTTGGCCAGACGGGCGAAAACGGGGACGGAGAAAGTGTGAATGATGGCGATGGCAAACAGAATGCTTGCCACGACCTCGGTATGACTGACCATGTCCGGGTCCTGTATGAGAGGCTAAGGGGATCAGGCGCTGCCCAGGATGAGGCGCGCGCCCTTTTCGGCAATCATGATCGTCGGCGAGTTGGTATTGCCCGAGGTGATGACCGGCATGATGGATGCGTCGATCACCCGCAGACTTTCGAGGCCCCGGACACGCAGTTCCGGGTCCACCACCGCCAACGGATCGACGCCCATTTTACATGTCCCCACCGGATGGAAAATGGTGGTGCCGATATCGCCCGCCGCGGCCTCCAGCGCCTGCTGGGTCTGGACCGCTTCACCCGGCAGATATTCGCTGGGGTGATAGCGCGCCAGGGCGGGCTGGACCATGATGCGCCGCGTCAGGCGCAGGGCATCGGCGGCCACGGCGCGGTCCTCCGGGGTCTGCAGATAATTGCAGAGAATGTCCGGTGCGTCGGCGGCATTGGGCGAGACGATGCGCACGTAGCCCCGGCTGCCGGGCTGCAGATTGCAAACCGAGGCCGTCAGCGCCGGGAAGTCGTGCAGCGGATCGCCGAACTTGTCCAGCGACAGGGGCTGGACGTGGTATTCCAGATTGGGACGGGACCGCGACGGATCGGAACGCGCGAAGGCCCCCAGTTGCGAGGGCGCCATGGACAGCGGCCCGCTGCGGAACAAGGCGTATTGCAGGCCCATCGAGGCCTTGCCCCACCAGGAATGCGCCAGCGTATTCAGGGTGCGGGCGCCCTGCAGGCGATAGATCGTACGCAACTGCAGATGGTCCTGCAGGTTTTCACCCACACCGGGCAGGTCCAGCACCATCGGGATACCCAGCTTGCGCAGACGTTCGGCGGAGCCGACGCCGGACACCTGCAGTAACTGCGGCGAACCGATCGCCCCGGCCGCCAGGATCAGTTCCCGCCGCGCCACGGCCTGCAGGCGGCGGCCGTCCACCACACAGTCGACCCCGGTCGCGCGGCGTCCGGAAAAACGGATGCGCTCGACCCGGGCGCCGGTCATCACGCGCAAAGTGTCCCGGTGCATGACGGGGCGCAGAAAGGCCTTGGACGCGTTCCAGCGCACGCCCCGGCGCTGGTTGACCTCGAAATAGTTGCAGCCGGCGTTGTCCCCCCGGTTGAAGTCGTCGGTGCGTTCGATGCCCGCCTGGGCGGCGGCTTCACGGAAAGCGTCCAGCACCTCCCAGCGCAAGCGCTGGGGTTCGACCCGCCAGGTGCCCGAGGCGCCATGGAATTCGTCGGCCCCGGCATGGTGGTCTTCAACGTCGCGGAACAGCGGCAGCACGTCGTCCCAGGCCCAGCCCGGATTGCCCAGCGCCGCCCAACCGTCGTAATCGGCGGATTGGCCGCGCAGATAGAGCATGCCGTTGATCGAGGATGAACCGCCCAGCACCCGGCCGCGCGGATAACCCAGCGAACGATAGTTCAGGCCCGGATCGGGCTGGGTGTGATAGCACCAGTCCGTGCGCGGATTGCCGATGCAATACAGGTAGCCGACGGGGATGTGGATCCAGCGCCAGTCGTCGGCGCCGCCCGCTTCCAGCAGCAGGACCCGGTGTTCGCGCGACAGGCGGTTGGCCAGCAGGCAGCCGGCCGAACCAGCCCCCACGATGACGTAATCGAATTCCAGCGGGGCGGCGTCCGGCGTTTCTGCGGTCATGGTGTTCGTCTCCTGCGGAGCCGTCGGGCGGCCCCGTCATTTTGGAAACAGTCTATCCGCAACGCCGGGGCGGCGCCAGACGGCGGCGCATCAACGCAGCCCGTCTTCTCCTTTCACATCCTCCTTGCGCAATCCCCCGAGGCGGGCATTCAATCTCCCCCCCGTACCCATCACCAATGCAAAAAGGATCTCGTCCGGCCTCGGAGCATCCTGAATGCCGATTTCCATGCTATTGAAATGGCTGCGCACATAAGACGCATGTATGTAATGCACGGGCACCATTATTCGATAACCCGCCACCGCCACGGCTTTATTGGCGGGCACCATCGCTTTGGGTTGTCCCAGCACCTCGCGCATGGCCCATCCTCCAGCCTCATGCCAGACAGCCCCATGCTCCATTTCCCCATTCAGCCCGACGATGGCCGCCTTGGAATAGACCTCGACTGCGGATATTCCACCCAAGGCATGCACCAGTTCCTCCGCCAGCGTTTTCCCGAGCCCTCTGAGCTCATGCATGAAAGGCCGCAGCTCGGCCTCATAACGACCGGCAAACGGATTCGACACGACAGCCATCGCCGCCGCCATGCGCAAAGGAGCATCGGGCGCCGGACCGAGTTCGTGATACGTCGTCTCGAGCACCAGGCCACGCTTACGGATTTTTATCAACGACATCGCTTTTTCCTTTCAGATAGAGATGAATGGCCGTGTTCGCCGCATCCGGCATCGCCTCCAGCGCGTCGGACCAGAGTGCGCAGCAATGCGCCAATTGCTCCGCGCACGCCCCGCTTTCGACCCGCAACGCATCGGCGATGGCCAGATCCTTCGCCTGAAGGCGCAATGCGAACCCGTCCGCATAGCGACCCGTCAAAATGAAAGGCTCCAGCTTTGTCTCAGAAGCCACATTCCGCCCCGAGGACGCATTGAGCACCCGCGCGAAACACTGTGAATCAAGCCCGAGACGCCGGGCGATGAGTTCCGCCTCGCTGACCGCGAGCAAACCCGCCGCATACACGTAGTTGTTCAGCGCCTTCATGGCATGGGCCGCCCCAACCCCTCCCGCTGGCAGCAGCGTGGTGCCCATCCGCGACAGTAAGGGGCGTAACCGATCGAAAGTCGGGCTATCCGCCGCAGCGCCCACCATGATGGTGAGCGTGCCATTGCTCGCTTTGACGACGGCTCCTGACACCGGCGCATCCGTCAGATGAACACCGCGACCGGCCAGCAGTTCAGCCAGCCGCCGCGTTTCCAGCGGATTCGAAGAGCCCATGTCAATAATGTCCGCGCCAGAAGCGAGAACGGCTCCCAGCCCCGTACGCTCTCCCGCTCCCAGCACAACTTCATTCGTCACCCGGCTATTGGGCAGCATCAATATGGTTTTCCTGCATTGCGCCAATGCAGCGACATCGGCGGCACGGAACAACCGCACGCCCCAGGCATCATGACGCTCGAGCCGTCTGAACGGCTCTTCGGACGTGTCATAGGCATGGATCTCCAGTGCCTCATCACCCAGCAAATTCTCCAGCATGGGCAACCCCATCACGCCAAGGCCCACGAAACCAACCCGTTCCCGCATCCATTCCTCCTCATCCAGATCGCCACACCCGGGGCGATTCCCCATGCGCAAAGATTGACGCTCAATCCATTCGCGTAGATACCAGGAATGGGGCCAGATAGGCATCCATACCTTCGACGCCACCCTCTGAACCCATTCCGCTGTCCAACACGCCCCCAAACGGGGTCTCCGGCATGGCCAGGCCAAAATGATTGATCGCCAGCATGCCCGCCTGAATCCGCTCCATGATGCGCCGCCGGACCGACAGATCATTGGTGAACGCATAAGACGCCAGTCCGACGGGCAGGCGATTGGCTTCTTCAATCGCCGCATCGAGATCCGGCATGCGGGCGACGAGCGCCAGCGGACCGAAAGGCTCTACGTTCATCGCCTGCATTCCAGGAGACATCTCCGCCAGCACCGTCGGTTCGTAGAACCATCCGTCCCGGTCGAGTTCCGATCCGCCGGCGACACACTGCGCCCCCAGAGCACAGGCATCCTCGACCAGCATCGATATCCTCCGCCGCTGCCGATCCGTGGCAAGCGGCCCCATCATCGTCGCCGGATCGGCACCATCGCCGACGACGATCTTCCGGGTGGCCGCCGCCAATCCTTCCACGAAAGCATCGTAGTGCCGTGCCACGACGAGAAACCTCGTCGGCGCGACACACACCTGACCCGCATTACGGAATTTCCAGTCGGTCGCCAAAGAAACCGCCCGATCAAGATCCGCATCCTCGGCAACGATCACCGGCGCGTGGCCGCCCAACTCCATCGTGACCTTTTTCAGATGCGCGCCCGATTCGCGCGCCAACAGGCGCCCAACCTGGGTCGAGCCCGTCAACGATATCTTGCGGATCTCCGGGGCCGACACAAGCACGGAAGAGATTTCGGCCGGATCCCCCCAGATCAAGCTCAACGCCTTTGGCGGCAGGCCCGCCTCCAACAGGGCACGGCAGATTCGCCATGCGGTCACGGGGGTTTCTTCCGCCGGCTTCAGCACGACGGAACATCCCGCCGCCAGCGCAGGGGCCAGCTTCTGCATGGGCGTCCACGCCGGAAAATTCCAGGGCGTGAACGCCGCCACGGGGCCGACCGGCCTGCGATGCACCTCCCAGCCCATGTCTCTCGCACGCGAAGGAATGATGCGACCGTACGCGCGGCGCCCTTCCTCCGCGAACCAATCCAGCAGATCCGCCGCCGCCAGCCATTCGCCACGCGCCTGTGCCAGGGGCTTGCCCTGTTCCCGGGTCATGTCCAGCGCAGCGGATTCCGTCTGCTCGCGCATCAGTTCCGAGGCTCGACGCAATATCTTGCCTCGATCGAAAGGCGGCACTTTATTCCACTGCAGAAACCCGGAAGCGGCCAGTTCCGCCGCCCGCAAAGCTTCCTGCCGACCGCCAGACGGAAGGCTGAGAATCGGCACGCCCGTCGCCGGATTCACGACACCCAGCGTACCCAATGACCCTTCCAGTACGCTCTCGCCATCCAACAGCATGCCGATTTCATGCCTGTCCATTCCTTTCTCCTTGACTCGAAACGATACCTGCGCGATCGGGCGCATAGAGAATGCCCGCGCGGCTCAACCGCGCGATGTCCGCGTCCGCCAGCCCCAGTTCCTTCAATATCGTCACCCCATCGGCACCAAGCGCGGGGGGCGGCAAGCGCATGGCCGCCGGACTCTCGGACAATAAGGCGGGAAACCGTAGTTGCGCGATGCCGCACCCTGCGACTTGCAGGACCTCGACCATCTGCCGCGCTGCGACCTGGGGATCCTGAAACACGGCATCCACCGTATTGATCGGACCACCTGGCACACCCAAGTCCTCCATACGCGCCAACAACCAGGCTCGGGCATGCGCTGATATCAGTTCCTCCAACAGCGTTTCAAGCCGCACCCGATTGACGACACGGCAGGAATTGCTGCTGTAGTCGGGATGCTCAGCCAGTTCCGGCCTTCCCAGCACCTGGCACAGGCCGCGAAACTGGGTGTCGCTGCCAACCGCGACAATCAGTTGACCGTCCCGAGCAGCAAAGGTCCTGTAGGGAACGACGTTGGGATGCGCATTCCCCATGGGACTGGGCACCGCCCCGCCCACGAACCAGTTCATGGCCTGGTTGGCGAGAATGCCCACCACCGTATCCAGCAACGCGCAATCGATGTGCTGGCCCCGACCGGTCAGATCGCGATATCGGAGCGCCGCCTGGATCGCGACCACCGCATACAGACCGGTAAAGATATCCGCCACCGGCACGCCGACTTTGGTCGGACTATCCGGCACCGGTCCGGTCACGCTCATCAAACCGCCCATGCCCTGCGCCAGGAAGTCATACCCCCCGCGCCCTGCGTATGGCCCCGTCTGACCGAACCCTGTGATGGAGCAATAGACCAGCCCGGGGTTGAGTGTGCGCAACGCTTGGTAATCCAGCCCGTAGCGAGCCAGCGTGCCGACCTTGAAGTTCTCCACGAGGACATCGGCGGACGCCGCAAGTCGACGCACGACCGCCGCCCCATCCTCGGACGACAGGTCCAGCGCCAGGGAACGTTTGTTGCGATTGCACGCAAGGTAATAAGCCGAAAAGACATCGCCGCCAGCTTCCATTTCCGGCGGTCCCCACCCTCGCGTATCGTCGCCTCGAACTGGCCGCTCGACCTTGATGACATCCGCTCCCAGATCTCCGAGAATCTGTGTTGCCCACGGGCCGGCCAGCACACGAGACAGATCGAGCACTTTGAGTCCTGCCAGCGCTCCTTTGCTCATGTCGATATCCTCCGTGACACCCGTGCGCGCATCGTCTGCAAGGCCTGCTCATAGTCATCGGTGGCGTGCGCCAGCGCCTGCATCGCGCTCGACAATTCGAGCGTTGAGGACAAATCCCGATTCCAGGCCTGCCTCAGGAGCCGGCGCGTCATCCGGACCGCATGCGGCGGGTTCCCGGCGATACGGTGCGCAATGCCCATGGCCGCCCCCATCAAATCCCCGTCCGGCACGACGCGCGAGACAAGGCCATAGGCCAGTGCCGTCCGGGCATCGATACGATCCCCCGTCAGAGCCATTTCGGTCGCCCGCGCGAACCCGACGACTCGCGGCAACAGCCAGGCCCCCCCATCACCGGGCACGATGCCGATCCGGACAAAGCTTTCCGCGAAACACGCGGACTCCGCAGCGATGCGCACATCGCACATCAACGCCAGATCGCAACCCGCACCGATGGCAGGCCCATTGACCGCCGCGATCACCGGCACCTCGAGCGCCTCGAACGCCAGAGGCAGACGCTGTATGCCCGATCGATAGTTCTGGCGGGTGACTGCGGGTACCGCATCGACCAGCCCCTGGCCAGGCGCCATGTGGTTGAGGTTTCCCCCTGAAGAAAAAACGGTTCCCTCACCCGTCAGCACAATGGCGCGACAGTCCGGGTCACCCTGTACGACCTGAATGGCATGCAGCAACGCCTCGACCATTTCCTGATCGGAAATGGCGTTTCGAGTGTCTGGCGCATTCAGACGCAATGTCGTCACGCCCTGCGCATCGCGCTCTGAAATGATCTGGCCCATCTGTTTTCTTGCCTCCCCCAATGTCCGTGGCTATCTGAGCGCCAGTCCCCGTGCAATGATGCCGCGCAGAATTTCCCGCGTCCCTCCTCGCAAGGAAAAGCTGGGAGCCATCAGCAGAATTCTTTGAAACGCAGCCAGGAACTCGTCGCAACCTCCCTTGGCCTCCAGCAAAACCCGCGCTGCTTCCGGAATTTCCTGCTCAAGAAGCGCCCCCAGATCCTTGACGACCGCAGCTGATAAATCGGGAGACTGGCCGTTCGCCAGCATGCCCGCCACGGACAAGGACATTTGCCGCAACACCAGCAAATGGGCCATCAGTCTCCCGAAAGCCTCGGGCTGCGCATCGGCGGGACGCTGCACGATCTCCTGGAACCACGCATCCAGAAGAACGAACGAAGACAGGAACCGCTCCGGGCCGCTGCGCTCCAGCGCCAATTCGGACATCACCTGTCGCCAGCCCTCACCTTCCGTGCCGATCAACGCATCCGGACCGAGTTCGACGTCCTCGAAGAAGACTTCGTTCATGTGATGTTCGCCTGCAATATCGCGCACGGGACGGACGGTGATCCCCGGGAGCCTCATATCCACAAGCAACTGGCTGAAGCCCCCATGCCTGCTATCGGACGCTCCGGTACGGCAAAAGACGATCATGTAATGCGCGCGATGCGCATAGGTCGTCCAGAGCTTGCTGCCATTTAGTAAAAACCCGGATTCCGTTCTTGTCGCCCGAGTGCGAACCGATGCCAGATCCGATCCGCTCCCGGGCTCGCTCATGCCAATGCAAAAGAAACAGGTCCCCGCCGCAATGCGCGGCAGGATCGAAGCTTTCTGGGCCTCTGAGCCGAAGCGCAGGATCAAGGGAGCGCTCTGCCGGTCCGCGATCCAGTGCGCGGCGACCGGCGCTCCGGCGGCCAGAAGCTCTTCGACAACGATATGGCGCTCGATGGCGGTACGCTCATGCCCGCCATACTGACGCGGCAACGTCATCCCCAGCCAGCCGCGCTCGCCCAACGCTGCGCTGAAGCGCGCATCGAACCCCGACCATGACCAGGCCCGCTCGGCCATTCCCCACCCCTGAGGCAGCGATTGTGAAAGAAAGTCTCTGACCTCTTGCCGCAACAGGCCCTGATCGGGCGTTTCCGGCGCCAGAGGAAATTGTGGTAGTGACATTCAGCCCCTCTCGCTATGCAACGCCGTCAGGCAAGGCCACAAACCACTTCCGGCAGCCTGTCCGGCAAGTTGCCGCGCAAGTACGCCGGCCCATTGATTTTCCGTGCCATACTCATCACGCCAAGCCCACAAACGCCGGGTCAGATGATGCAATGGATACTCTTCGCTGAAGCCGATCGCCCCGTGCATCTGGTGCACTGCAGCAGCCACAGCGGTCGCAGCATCCGCCGCCCGGATCTTGGAGCTTGCAGCCAGCACCAGGAAACGGGCCGGCGCACTCAAGGCCAGCGACAGGGCCTCGGCGGCCATGTCGGCAGCGGTCCGGGCAGCGGCCGTCTGAGCGGCCATGACGGCGAGTTGATGCTGAATGACCTGGAACTTCGCAAGCGCGCGGCCAAACTGTTCGCGGCTTCCGGTGTATTGCAATGCCAATTCCAGCGTTCGCTCAATCGCACCCGCCATTTGCACGGCGCGCACCACAGTCCCCAATGCTCGGAAAACCTGCCTGTCCACAGGCGAAGGCATGGTCGCCCGGGGTGGCCCGAGCGCCTCGACACCAGAGGAATCCCTGGCTTCGCCCGCCACGCTAAATTCGTGCCGCCAGGCTTGGGCGGGCGGACAATAGACGCTCAATCGATCTTGCGAGCCGCCTTGATCAGAAAAAGCGAGAACCGCAGCGGCATAACGACCAAAAGGCACACGGACCAGCCCTTCGCGCGTCTCTTCGGCAAGCGTCAACGCACCTTGTAGCGGATGCGATCCCGCACGCACCAGCAACCAGTTGGCGAGCATGGTTTCACCCACAGGCAACGGAACGGCCGACGCGGCGGCGACACGCACCATCGCAAGCGCTTCCTCGGTCGAAAAGCCGAATCCTCCATCATCCTCTGACAGCAGCGCCAGGGGATAGCCGGACTCTTCGATTTCCCGCCACAGATCCCCCGGCCAATCGCCGGACGACCGCCCGAGCGGCGCCCGGGACTCGAAGAGACGCCCCGCGCTCTCGACAATCAGTTCGATTTGCATGATGTCAGGCGTTCGAACCCAGCCTGGGCGGCTCAATACCCGCCAGATCACTGGCATAGTCGAGCAAGGCGCTGAAATCTTTCTTCGCAAAGGGCGTCGACCGTGCCGCACCGTAGACGGCCCGCGCAGCGGCACCCACGGGCAGACCGAGGCGCAGTTCCGCAGCAGCCTCCATGGCCAGCGTCATGTCCTTATGTGACAAGTCGAAGGTGAACCCGGGCTCGGTATCGCCGATGAGCGATTTGGTCGCGAAATTGACCTGCATCTGCCCATTGGTGGCCGTCGTCTGACCGTTCACCTCTTTCATTTTCTCGACCGAGAGCCCCAGTTTCGCCCCCAGCACCAGGGCCTCCGCCGTGATTTCCGCGATGGAAAGAATCTGGAAATTATTCACGATCTTGATGCGGATCCCGGTACCCGCCTTGCCGCAGCGAATGATGCTGGTACCCATTGCATCGAACAGCGGCTTCGCCGCCTCGAAATCCCGCTCGTCGTCGCACCCGACCATGAAGAGGGATTCACCCCGGATGGCGTGGCTGGCCAGCCGCCCCACAGGCGCGTCGATGAAACGAATGCCCTTTGACTTGCAGGACTCGATCACACGATCCGTGCCGCTTGGGGCAATGGTGCTCATATCGATGAGCAAGCCGCCTGGCGCCATACGGTCCAGGATGCTGTCCGCGCCGGCGACGACATCCAGTACATGCTGCGTCGCTGGCAGCATCGTGATCACGATTTCCGCACCTTCGACCGCCGTCCCTAATGTCGGCGCGGGGGTCGCCCCGGCCTGGGCCACCTGGTCGACCTGCGCTCTCACAATGTCGTAGACCGTCAGCGCAATACCCTTGCGCGCGATGTTCGACGCCATAGGCGCGCCCATCGCGCCCAGCCCCACGAAAGCAATCTTCATGTCGTCTCCCAAAACACCCGCCTCGAAAGAGGAGGAGTGGATCACTTGTCACTAGTTCACACAGTGATGTAGAATTTCATTTAAATAGTAGCACAAGCTTGGATGAACACAAGCCCCTTGACCGCAACACCCCTTTTCAAAGACAACCGGAGGAGACACCGTGTCAAGAAAATACAGCCTGCTCATCGCGCTCAGCGCGCTTACCCTGTCCTTGTCCGTCGCACAGGCCAAGGACATCCGGGTCGGAGTCATCTACGACCAGACCGGCGCATTCGCCGGAGCCGGATCGGTCAACGCTGCAATCGGCACGCAAATCGCGATCGACATGATCAACGAACGAGGAGGCATCGAGGGCAGGAGAATCGTTCCGATCAACGCGGACGCACAATCAAAGGCAGATGTCGCCATCAACGTGGCCGAGCGCCTGCTCAATGAGGAAAAGGTCGATCTTGTGATGGGCGTCTATTCCAGCGCCCAGTGCGTTCCCATGGCTTCAAAGGTCGATAACGCGAAAAAATTCATGTGGGCCAACGTATGCATCTCATCGGCCGTATTCAAGAACCGGAACTTGAAGTACGTATTTCGCGCACAGGTCCATTCCGATCAATACGGACAGACCTCCTGCGATTTCCTCAAGGCGATTTCACAGGAAAATTTCGGCGTTCCAGCCGACAAGCTCCGCGTTGCCATCATCCATGAGGACGGCCCTTACGGATCCGGCACCGCAGCCGCCAACCACAGTGCCTGCACCAAGGCAGGCATGAATATCGTGCATGAGGAAGGCTATTCGATCAGCGCTACCGATCTGTCCTCTATGGTGTCGAAACTGCGGCGCGCACGTCCCGACGTCATTCTGCATACAGGCTATGCGCCAGACATCGGCCTATTCCTGCGTCAAGCCAAGGAGCAAGGGCTGAAATGGAAAGCCCTGATCGGACACGGCGCAGGCTATGCGAACCCCGACCGCCTGCGTGAGCTGCAGGGCAAGGACGCCGAATACATCATGGACGTGGACCCCGCCGTGGCACAGATACTGAACCCCTCCACATTGGCCCCGGGCCTCGGCGAAGTCATCTCCGAGGTCGAAAAGCGCTTCAAGGCCAAGACCGGAGCGAGCTACACCGAAGCGAATGTCTGGATGGGCTTCAATCAATCCTGGATCCTGTTCACCGATGTACTGCCCCGGGCCATCAAGAAATACGGCGGCGTCGATCCCGAGTCTCTGAGAAAGGCCGCGCTGGACACCGACATTCCCATTGGCGGTACCGTCCAGGGCTATGGCGTCAAATTCGCACCGCCGGGAGACCCCATGGCGGGCCAGAATCTGCGCTCGTCTCCTGTCGTGATCCAATACACGCCGGATGGATCAAAAGTACTGTGGCCCAAGGAAATCGCCACCGCCAAACCCGTCATTCCCCTGCCCTCGGATATTTCATTTGCGCGCTGACGGCGCTCACGTATCGCTCCGGCGTCATCTGCGGGTTTTCACAAGCCCGCAGATCGCGCTCGCGCCCATCCGAGACGAGGAGACTATATGCTGCAGATAAGGAATCTGACCAAGAGATTCGGAGGATTCCACGCCGTAAACAACGTCAGCTTCGATGTATCCAAAGGAGAAATCCTAGGGCTGATCGGTCCAAACGGCTCTGGAAAAAGCACCACGTTCAACATGATCGCGGGATTGCTGCCCCCCACATCGGGCACCATCCATTTCGAAGGCAAACCGATCCACGGGCAAAAGGCCCACGCCATATGCCATAGAGGCATCGGCCGCACGTTCCAGATTCCCCGCCCCTTCAACACGATCAGCTTGGTGGAAAACGTTTCGCTGGCGGCATGGTTCGGCCAGAACGGGCGACAGAGCCGGGAGTCCTGCTTGCGGCAGGCCTGCGAAACACTGGAACTCGTCGGTCTCCCGACCCACCCTGCGGAAACCACCAACGGCATGGGAGCGGCGGGGCTGAAAAAACTGGAACTCGCCAGGGCCCTGGCCAGCAACCCGAAGCTGTTGCTGGCCGACGAAAGCTTGAATGGCCTGGACGAATCGGAAATGGATCAGGCTGCCGACATGCTGAAACGCATCCGCGAAGAACGCGGGGTCACGATTATCTGGGTAGAGCACATCATGGGGGTGCTCATGCGCGTCGTGGATCGCGTCGTCGTCCTCAATCAAGGAGAAAAAATATACGATGGTCAACCGCTGCTCGCACAGACCGATCCCAAGGTCGTTCAGGTCTATCTGAATGACGATCTCGAAGAGGTCGATGCATGAGCCTCCTCACTTTGGAAAATGTCAGCGTTTCCTACGGTCAGTTCCGTGCACTGCGCGATATCTCACTGTCCATCAACAAAGGGGAAGCCGTCGCCGTCCTCGGTGCGAACGGCGCGGGCAAGACCACCCTGCTCAGAGCGATCTCGGGAATGCTGCCCGTCCATACCGGACGCATCACGATGGGCGAGACGGAGATCAGCGCCATCACGCCGCATCGGATCATAGAGACGGGCGTCGCCCATGTGCCGGAGAATCGCCGCTTGTTCCCAGGCCTCTCGGTCGAGGCCAATCTGCGTCTGGGTGCCTACCCACGCCATGCCCGGCCATTTTTCCGCGAGCAGCTGGAATACGTCTACACACTCTTTCCGCGGCTGAAAGAAAGGCGTCATCAACTGGCCGGCACCATGTCCGGAGGCGAGCAGCAGATGTGCGCGATCGGCAGAGCGCTCATGAGCAAGCCGCAACTGATCCTGCTGGATGAGCCTTCGACCGGGCTGGCCCCCATCATCGTGGCGCAGGTGTTTTCTCTTGTCCGTAAGATCCGATCCGAAGGCTACACCGTGCTGATCGTGGAGCAAAGCGTACGGCAAGTGCTCAAGGTCGTCGACCGGGCCTATCTGCTGGAAGCCGGCCACCTCCAGGCCAGCGGCTCCGCCCAGGAAATGCTGGACTCGAAGACTGTGCTCCACTCTTACATGGGCATCAAATCATGAACTGTTCCCCGGATATCTTCCTGCTGGAAGCGGTCCTCAACGGAGTACTGCTGGCCGGGCTGCTCGCCCTGCTATCGCTTGGACTGAACCTGGTCTTCGGCGTCATCGATGTGATCTGGATCTGCTACGCCGAAGTCGTCATGATCGGCATGTACGGCGTTTACTACTTTCACAATGAGTTGGGCCTGGCGCTACTGGTGGCCTGCGCCCTTGGCGTTGCTTTGACCGCCGTGGTGGGCGGCATACTGCACATCATCGTGATCAGACCACTTCTGAAAGCAGCGCCGATCAATCAACTGCTTGCGACCGGGGGCGTCCTGGTCTTCCTGCAAGCCAGCGCCACCATGGCCTTCGGGGTCGAGTTCCGCAACATCGGGGTATCCCTGGGGTCGATCTCGGTCCTGGACATGTATTTTTCCAACGCCAAGATCGTGACCTTCATCATCGCGCTGCTCGCCATGGCAGGCCTGGCGCTTTTCCTGAAATGCACCTATACCGGCATGGCGATTCAGGCACTGCGCCAAGACAGGGAAGTCATGCCCCTGATCGGGGTCAACAGCAGCAGGATATATACCATCACATCTACCATCGGCGGCGGCCTGGCCGGCCTTGCTGCAGTACTCATGACCTTGCAGTTCGACATCTACCCTTATATCGGACTGCAATTCGGACCGCTCATCTTCCTGGTCTGCGTGCTTGGTGGGCTCGGCAACCTGATCGGAGGGTTCATCGCCGCACTGATCATCGCCCAATTGATCACGCTGGGCGGCTCTTGTTTCTCCACCGAATGGGGCTATGCAATCGCCTTTCTGTTCTTCATCGTCGTGATGTTCATCCGCCCCCAAGGCTTGCTGGGAAAAAAATGACATGACAAGACTCAAGCTTCTTTCCCTGGCGGCGCTGGCCCTCCTGATCGCCCTGCCTTATCTGGTATCGGCCATATTCCCGTCCAGCGAGCGCTATTACCTGCACTTGATCATTCAGACCTTGCTGTGGGCCCAGATATATACGGCTTGGTCCATCATGGGTCGATACGGCCTCACCTCGCTGGGGCACGGAGCCTTCACGGGCATCGGCGCCTATGTGACCGTCATGTTATGGAATCTTTTCGGCCTGACCCCGCTTCTGGGCATTCCCTTTGCCATCGGACTGGCTGTGCTGTTTTCAGTGATCATAGGCTATCCATCCTTTGCACAACGCATCAAGGGCCACTATTTCGCCCTGCTGACACTGGCCATGGTGGAATTCGTGCGCCTGTGCATCATCGGCCTGAGAGACTATACGGGCGGCTCCCTGGGCACACAGCCCATCCGCTACGGAAATGGGCTGTCACTGTATGCGGTACAGTTCGAAACCAACCGCCACCTCGCCTACATCATCGTGCTCATCATCTGGCTCCTGACGCTGGCAGGCTGGCAGATCCTGCACAAGAGCATCCATAGCCAAGCACTCGAGGCCATCAACGAGAACGAAGAAGCGGCTGCGGCGATCGGAATCAATGTGACTTGGGAAAAACTGAAAGTCACCATGTTGTCCGCCGCCCTGAGCGCCCTGGGCGGCGCCATCTTTGCCCAATACCAGATGTACATCGGTCCCGAGACCATCGCCGGTCTCAACCTCTCGCTGGGCATCGTGTTCGGCGTGGTGGCTGGCGGCATCGGCGTGCTTCTCGGGCCGACGGTCGGGGCAATTCTGACGCAGACCCTCAGCGAAGGACTGCGGGTCGCCGCCCAGGGATCGACATGGCTCGAACACATGCTGGGCTCTGGCGTACTCTCTCTTGATGGTATTATTTACGGTCTATTGCTGGTGCTATTCATCATTTACATGCCCAGGGGTATTCTCGGCACCTTGTTGGAAGTTTGGACCCGGAAACCGGCGGCACGGCATAACACCCATGAATAGGGAGCGCAGGCACAATGGCATCTTATCGACCAGTCACAGCGGCACTACGTGTCCTAGATGTGCTGGCCTCGGTCAGTCAGACCACCGAAGGTGCGACCGTCGGCGATATCCACCGCAAAACGAAACTAGACAAGGCAACGATCGTCCGCATGCTGACGACGCTTGCGCATGCCGGCTACGTCGTGCGCGACTATATCGTGCGGGAAGACGAGCGGATCGCCTACCGGGCGACCGGAAAAACACTGCAATTAAGTGCCGGCTATGACCGCCATACGGCAATCAGCGCAATCGTTTCCCAGGATCTCCAGGAATTCCGCCAGCAAATCGCCTGGCCATCCGACGTCGCCATCTTTGACCGCGACGCCATGATCGTCGTGGACACTTCCCGCCAGGCCGAACCCATGCAGTTCCGCCGAGTCCCCGGTTTTCGCGCGGCGGTACTCGTCACCAGCCTGGGACTGGCCTACCTGGCCCACTGCCCCGAAACGGAGCGCGCGGAATACATCGCCCTCGCCGCTCAGGACCCCAATCCAGTCAATGACCTCGCACGCCAGCCCGACGCATTGCACCGGAAACTCGAACAAGTACGGCGCCAGGGCTACGCCACCATGGACGAGATGTATTCCAGGGAAAACTATCACTCCCAGTTCTTCAGTATCGGCGTCCCCATCATGACCGAAACCAGAATTTTCGGGTCCCTGAATATTATCTACTTGCGCAGCGCGCTATCGCCTGACGAGGCGCGCGATAGCCTACTGAAGCCATTACAGACCGTCGCCCGCAAAATGGCCACACGGCTTGCCGAGCACTCGCACAACAAGTAGGCCACCACAAACCCTGCGGCCCCGTCTATAGCCAGGGCCGCAGCACCGTGCCGGCCAGCGCGGCCGCGATCAGCAGCACGCCCACCTGCATATTGGAGCGGAACAGGCGCAGCCCGCGTTCCGGGTGACGCACGTCGAAGACGCACGTCTGCCAGATGAAATGCCCAATGATGACGGCCATGACCAGGTAGTAGGGCCAATCCAGACCCATGCCCCAGCCGGCCGCCAGCCACAAGGCCGCCGTGGCGGCGTACATGCCGCCGATCCAGGTCTTGCCCTGGTCGCCGAACCGCATGGCGACCGATTTCAGGCCCAGCATGCGGTCATCGCGCAGATCGATGTAGGCGTAGATGGCGTCGTAGCCGATCTGCCACAGCACCGCGCCGGACCACATGGCCACGGCGGTCCAGGGCACGATGTCGCGCGTGTCGGACCAGGCCATCAGCATGCCCCAGTTGAAGGCCGCCCCCAGCACGGCCTGCGGCCAATAGGTGTAGCGCTTGCACAAGGGATAGATCACCACCAACGGCATCAGCGCCAGCGCCAGCCAGCGGCTGTAGGCGTTGATGGCCAGCAGCAGCGTGGCGCTGACCAGGATCTGCGCGGCAGCGAACCACAGCGCCGCCCGCAGCGTGAGCTGGCCGCTGGTCAGGGGCCGGAAACGCGTGCGTTCGACGCGATGATCGAAATCCCGGTCGAAGATATCGTTGAAAGTGCAGCCCACGCCGCGCATCAGCAGCGCGCCCAGAGAGAACACCACGAGACGCCACAGAGTCGGCCAACCATCGGCCGCCTGCACCAGCGCAGCCAGCGCCGGCAGCAGGGTCAGCCAGGTGCCGACGGGCCGGTCCAGCCGGCACAGACGCGCATACGGCCCCCAGGACGCGGGCAGCCAGCGGGCCACCCAGTCGTCGAAACGCATGTCCGACAGGTCGGGACCGGGCATCGAAGGGCCGGTGGGGGCGCCGCCTGCCGTCATCCGCGCGCGGGGGCCGGACCGATGAGCTCGCCCAGTGTGCGCACGCCGGCGCGGATGCGGTCTTCGGGCACGGTGACGAAACTGAGACGCAGAGTGTTGACCGGCGCATCGACGGCGTAGAACGGCGCGCCCGGCACGAAGGCCACATTGCGCTGAATCGCCGCCTGCAGCAATTGCGTGGTGTCGATGGATTCACGCAGCGTGACCCAGATGAACATGCCGCCTTCCGGGCGCGTCCAGTGGGCGTCGGACGGGAAATGTTCCTGCAGGGCGTCGAGCATATAGCCGCACTGGCGGCGATAGAGTTCGCGCACTTTCGGCAGGTGCTCACGCAGGAAACCGCTGCGCACGGCCTCGTACACCGCCATCTGGGTCACCGACGCGGTGTGAAGATCGGTGGCCTGCTTGATCTGCACCAGCTTGGAGATGATGTGGCGCGGTGCCACGACGTAGCCCAGACGCATGCCGGGCGCCAGGACCTTGGAGAACGTGCCCAGGCGGATGACGGTCGCGCCCACCGGACGGCCCAGCTCGAGCAGACCCGGCTGCGGATCGCCCGCGTAGCGCAGTTCGCCGTAGGGGTCGTCCTCGATGATGGGCAGGCCCACATGCGCACAGCGTTCGACCAGGGCCTGGCGGCGCGCCTGATCCAGCGTCAGGCCGGTAGGATTCTGGAAATTGGGCAGCACGTAGATGAAGCGCGCGTCGCGCACCAGATCGTCGCTCAGGGCGTCGGGCACCAGACCCAGCGCGTCGGTGGGCACGGCCCGGTATTCCGGCTGGAATTGAGAAAACGACTGCAAGGCGCCCAGGTAGCTGGGCGCCTCGACCAGCACGGGCGAGCCCTCGTCGATGAACAGCTTGCCCAGCATGTCCAGCGCCTGCTGCGAACCCGACACGATCAGGACTTCTTCGGGATCGATGGTCAGTCCCGGGCGAGAGATATCCTGGGCCACCCACTCGCGCAGCGGCGTGTAGCCTTCGGTGCGGCCGTACTGCAGCGCCGTGGCGCCCTGGGTGGCCAGCACTTTGTCAAAAGCCGCCCGCAGCTCGGGAATCGGAAATCCCGCAGGCGAAGGCAGGCCGCCGGCAAACGAGGTGACCTCGGGCCGTTCGGTGATCTTGAGGATTTCGCGGATGGCTGAACTGGTCAGCTGATTGGCGCGTTGGGAAAAAAGCGTGCGGGAAACGGACGTGTCCATGATTGATTCCGAATGGGGGCCTGCCTTGTGGGCCGGTCGATTGGAAAACGCCGGCCAGCCCGGATCCGCGGGCGGTCGACGCAGATGAAGCTTTATATATTAAATCAAGCGCGGCCGGGTAGCCACGGAATTCGGCACAAGCCCCCCATCAGACTGAGGCGGCACGCCCATCCTACGGCCGCTTCGCCGCGCCGATGAAAATCGCGGGATCGACGCGCGCGTCGTTCAGGCTGACGTTCCAGTGCAGATGCGGCCCGGTGGCGCGGCCGGTGGCGCCCACTTTGCCCACCACGGCGCCGCGCGCGACTTCGTCGCCGACCTTCACGCCGATCACCGACAAATGGCAGAACATGCTGATGAAGCCCTGCCCGTGGTCGACGAACACGGTCTTGCCGTTGAAGAAATAATCCCCCACCAGGACCACGCGGCCGGCGGCCGGCGCCTTGACGGGAGTCCCCGCCGGCACGGCAAAATCCAGCCCGGAATGCGGGTTGCGTTCTTCGCCGTTAAAGAAGCGCCGCAAGCCGAAGGGGCTGGACAGGCGTCCGCCGACCGGCCGGTCCAGCAGCACATTGCTGGGCACGACACCGTCCCGGTAGCTGCGGTAGGCGTCCGTTTGCAAGGCGAGCTCGCGTTCGATCCGCTTCAGGTCTTCAGGATCGGGCGTGACCTGACGGCGGTTCTTGAGCGTGATGTGCTGGGCCGCGTATTCCTTGGCGCGGACCTCGAATGCGGCCGACGGGCCGCCCTGGACCTGCAGGGCCTGACGGCCCGGTTTGGTGCTCAGGGGGATGCCCACCAGGGCGATCCACTGCTTGTCGCTGTCGCGGATCACCATGACGCGCCGCCCCTGATAGCTGGCCGGCGGCGCTCGATCGGCCGCCCCCAGGGGCACCGCCGCCACGCCGCCCGGCACGGGCACGTTGAGCGTGCGCGCGATATAGCCCTGCGCGTTGGCCGGCACGGCCCCCAACAGGGTCACGACCCACAGCGCCAGACCGATGGCCAGACGCGACAGACTTGAACGACGGAGACTACGGATAGGCATGCGCGCGCACTTGTTCCTCTTTGGCTGGAATTGTATCCATAAGCGCGTCGCCCCGGGGCTCGACCCGCCGGGCGATGTGGGCCAGGGCGGCCTCGACCTGATCGATCAGGACCAGGCACAGGTCGCCGGGCTCCAGGGCGTCCAGCGCGGTGTCGATGGCCAGGAATTCGCCGTGGATCTCCTGCAAGCGGCTCATGCGCCGGGCCGCGCCCAAGCCCTCGCGCAGCAAGGCCAGGACCTCGCCATCGCCGCGCCCGCGCTGGCACTGGTCCTGGTACAGAACGACCGCGTCGAACACGTCACCCAGGATTTCCGTCTGGCGGCGGATGTCCTGGTCGCGCCGGTCCCCCGCCCCGCTGATCACCACGGTGCGGCGGCGCGCAGGCATGGCCTCGACGGCCTCGACCAGCGCCAGAATCGCGTCCGGGTTGTGGCCGTAGTCGGCGATCAGCGTGGCGCCTCGATGCTCGAACACATTGAAGCGGCCCGGAACGGTCCCGGCGTCGCTGACGAAGGACGCCAGACCCGCCTGGATGCGCACCCAGTCCACGCCCATGGCCCAGGCCGCAGCAGCAGCCGCCATGGCGTTCTCGACCTGAAAGCCGATGCTGCCTGCGCGGGTCAGGGGCACGGCCGCGAGCTCGATGCGCGTTTCGAGACCGTCTTCCGCGAACACCAGATCGCCCTGATGCACGAACACCACCCGGCCGCCTTGCGCCCGGTGAGTCTCGATCACCGGATGGCGGCCATCCCTGGCGAAAAAAATGATCTGGCCGGGACAACTGGACGCCATCTGGGCAACGATCGGGTCCTGGGCATTGAGGACGGCCGTGCCCGTCGGCGCCACGTTCTCGACGATCACGCGCTTGACGATGGCCAGGTCCTCGACCGTGCTGATGTAGTTCAGGCCCAGATGATCGCCGATCCCGAGGTTGGTCACCACGGCCACGTCGCAGCGGTCGAAGCCCAGGCCCTCGCGCAAAATGCCGCCGCGCGCGGTCTCGAAGACCGCCATGTCCACGTCCGGGTGCAGCAACACGTTGCGCGCGCTGCGCGGGCCGCTGCAGTCGCCCGCGTCGATGCGCCGGGCGCCGATGTAGACGCCGTCGGAATTGGTCATGCCCACGCAGGCGCCCGACTGGGCGCACAGATGCGCGAGCAGGCGCACGGTCGTGGTCTTGCCGTTGGTGCCGGTCACCGCCGCCACCGGCACCCGACCGTTGTCGCCCGCAGGGTACATCATGTCGATGATGGCCGCGCCCACGTCGCGCCCCGTGCCGAAGGACGGGCTCAGGTGCATGCGCAGGCCGGGCGCCGCGTTGACCTCGACGAAGCACCCGGTCTCCGGCGTCAGCGGCTGGTAGACGTTGCGGCTCACCAGATCGATGCCGCAGACGTCCAGTCCCACCATGCGCGCCGCCGTCACGGCGCTGGCCGCCAGGTCCGGATGCACGTGGTCGGTCACGTCCGTGGCGGACCCGCCCGTGCTCAGGTTGGCGTTGTTGCGCAACACCACGCAGACGCCGGGCGCCGGCACCGAGTCGGGACCGCAGCCCTGGGCGGCCATCGTCTGCAGGGCGATCTCATCGAGCCGGATGCGCGTCAGCGACGTACCGTGGCCCTCGCCGCGCAGCGGGTCCTGGTTGATCTGCTCGACCAGTTCCGCGATGGTGCGATGACCGTCGCCCACCACCTGCGGCGGATCGCGCCGCGCCGCGGCGACCAGGTGGTCGCCCACCACCAGCAAGCGGAAATCGTGGCCGGGGAAATAACTTTCGACCAGCACGCCCGAACCGTGGGCGCGCGCCACGGCGTAGGCGGCCATCACCGGCTCACGGCCTTGCACGTTCACCGCCACGCCCTTGCCCTGATTGCCGTCCAGCGGTTTGACCACGACCGGTCCGCCGATCTCCTGAGCGGCGGCCCAGGCGTCTTCGGCATCGTCCACGCAGCGACCCCGGGGGACGGAAACGCCGGCCGAGGCCAGCAGCGATTTGGTCAGGGCCTTGTCCTGGGCGATGGACTCGGCAATGGCGCCGCTGGCGTCCGTCTCGGCCGCCTGGATGCGGCGCTGGCGGCGGCCCCAGCCGAACTGCACCAGACTGCCTTCGGTCAGCCGCCGATAGGGGATGCCTCGGCGCACGGCGGCCTGCACGATAGAGCCGGTGCTGGGTCCCAGCCGCACGTCTTCGTACAGGGCTTTCAGCCCGGCGATCACCGGCCCCACCTCAAAGGGCTCGTCGCGCAGCGTGGCCATGCACAGGGCCAGGGCCTGGTCGAACGCCAGCCGGCCGACATCCTCCTCGACATACTCGATCACCACCTGATAGATGCCCGCGTCCAGGGTTTGCGCACTGCGGCAGAAGGCGACCGGGCAGCCCGCCTGGGTCTGCAACCGCAAGGCGGCGACCGCCAGGATGTGCGCCAGCGAATGGTTGCCCGCCAGGCCCGGGGGCCGCGGCAGGTCAATGTCCGGAAAGCGCGCGCGCAAGCGCGTTTCGAACGCCTCCATGTCGCCGATCGCGCGCTCGCTCTCGGAGCAGGCGACGACGGCCTCGATCGCCGTCTGGCGCGACCACAGATTGGGCCCGCGCAGGGCGCGTACTCGGGAGACTTCCATGATGACCTCAGGCAGCGAGTGGAGTGGGGGTTTCGCCCGGCTGCACCCGGGCGTTCCAGGTTCTCAGACCGATACGCATGCGCTCGACATCCAGGCCCAGGGCCCAGACCACGGCCAGCGCCGCCAGTACAGGCGCAGGACCGTCGGCGTCGATCGCCGGGGCGAGTTCGTCGAGGCCGATCACCGGGATCTGGAGGCCGCCCTCGATCAGCACCGCCACGCCGCCCAGCACGGACACGGCGCGACCGCCGCCTTCCAGATGGGCGCGCAGCACGCCGCTCTCCGCATCCAGTCCGTAGAACAGCACGCCGCCGTCGCACAGCGGCGCCAATTCCGCCGCCAGGGGATCGTCGGCGTTCAGGACGGCCGCCCCGTCCCGCAAGACCACGTCCACTTGGGTGCGGAAAATCCGCGCCAGTTGCTCCGGCGCTTCCATGTAGAACTCCGGCCAGGTGACGTCCGGAGCGATGCCGGTGACTACGCCGATCTGGCAGCGGTCGTAGGCCAGGCCCTCGCCCAGGATGGCGCGCCCGCCGTTCTCGATCACGGCATATTCAATCGCCCGGTTCAGCAGGACGCGGCGCGCCGCCTCCCAGTGGGCGGAATCCTGCGCCGTGACCTGGGCCGCCCCCATGAACAGCCCTTCGGACGAGGCCAGGCCGACCGCGCGCCCGGTCAGGCGCAGCAGGTGGGCCACCAGATGCGCAACCGGCGTAGTGCCCCGGCTGCCGCTGATCCCGATCACCGGGATGCGGCCGTCCTCGGGCGCGGGGAACAGATCGTCGATGATGGCCTGTCCGACCGGCCGGGGCTTGCCTGCGGCGGGCTTCAGGTGCATCAACAGGCCGGGACCGGCGTTGACCTCGACGATGGCCGCCCGCTGCTCGGCCATGGGCCTGGAAATGTCGAGCGCCACCAGATCGATGCCGGCGATGTCCAGCCCGACCACGCGGGCCGCCAGCGCCACCTGCTCGGCCACGTCGGGATGCACCTCGTCGGTGACGTCGATGGCCACGTTGCCGCTGCGCTGCACGAGCACCGCGCGGCCGCGCTCGGGGACGGCGTCGCCTTGCAGGCCCTGGCGTTCCAGTTCCAGGCGGGCCGCCGAATCCAGGCGGATGAAGTTCAGGGGATGGTCCTCGTCGCGGCCGCGGCGCGGGTCGGAATTGAGCTGGCTCTCGATCAGCTGCAGCACGGTGGACGTGCCGTCGCCCACCACCATCGCGGCCTCGCCGCGCGCGGCGGCCACCACGCGGCCGCCCACCACCAGCAGGCGGTGCTCGTCGCCGTGGATGAAGCGCTCGACCATGACGCCGCTGCCCTCGTCCACCGCCACGGCATAGGCGGCCTCGATCTGCTCGCGCGTGTTCAGGCAGGTGAAGACGCCGCGCCCATGGTTGCCGTCCGAGGGCTTGACCACCACCGGCAGGCCCAGCTCCTGCGCCACCGTCCAGGCGTCGGCGGCGCTGTCCACCAGGCGGCCCTCGGGCACCGGCACGCCGCAGGCCTGCAGCAGCCGGCGGGTCAGGTCCTTGTCGCGCGAGATGCCTTCGGCGATGGCGCTGGTGCGGCTGGTCTCCGCCGTCCAGATGCGCCGCTGGCGGGCGCCGTAGCCCAGCTGCAGCAGATTGGCGTCGCTCAGGCGGATCGCCGGGATGTCGCGGTCGTCGGCCGCGTCCACGATGCACGCCGTGCTGGGTCCCAGGCTCAGGGATTCGGCCAGGTCCTTCAGCCGCTCGACCGCCCCGGCCACATCGAAGGGCCGGTCCTCGATGGCGGCCATCACCAGGTCGCGCGCCGCGTGCAGCGCCTCGCGCGTCAGCGGCTCGTGCCAGGCGCGCACGATCACCTTGTAGACGCCGCGCAGCGGCGTTTCCCGCGCGCGCCCCAGCCCGCCCGGCATGCCGGCCAGGCTCTGCAGTTCCAGCGTGACGTGCTCCAGGATGTGGGCCGGCCAGGTGCCCTCGCGCACCCGCTTGAGGAAGCCGCCGCGCTCGCCCACGCTGCAGCGGTGCTCGACCAGGGTCGGCAGCCAGGCGCTCAGGCGTTCGTAGAAACCGGGGATGAGATTGGACGGGCAGTCCTCGAGATCGTGGATGTCCACCAGCGCCTCGATGACGGGCCGGTAGGCCCAGATGTTCGGCCCCCGCAAATGCACCATATTGAGAAACTCAATATTTCTACCGTTCATGATCGAACCATGCGTCAGGTGCCGGGACCGGCGAAAACGGCCGCATTTTTTGCCGCCGGGCCGCTCCAAGGCAAACAGCGCCCCCCGTGGGGAGGCAGCAAGCCGAAGGCGCAGCGCAGGGGCATTTTTCGGGGGCCGCTGAAAAACATCGGCACACATATTAATCGCGCCGTTATTGCGCGGCACGAAAAAAACGTTGAAAATTGTGACGCGATTTCCCGCGCTGACAACCTCCTGAAATCGCGCTTACAGGCCCCTGAATACGGCCCTGACAGGACCCTGAACACCGCCCCGATCCCGCCCCCCCGATCCGCACTTTTTCCCCCTTCCCGACCATCCTCGTTCATGCAGGGCCTTGCCTCCGATTCCACGCCGGCCGATCCGTGCCCGCCGGGCCTGCCCGAGCCGTGGCGCACCGCCCTGGCCGCCCAGCTCGCCGCCGGCGAGCGCGTCCTGGGCTGGCTGCGCACCGACCTGGACGCCCAGCTGCGCTACGGCGACGGGCTGGTCGTCCTCACCGACCGCCGCTGGCTCGGCTGCGGGACGGACGCCCAGGACAGCCGGTCCTGGCCGCTGCGCCCCGACCTGGAGGCGCGGCTGCAGGACCACGCCGGGGTGGGCACCCTGGAACTGGTGGACGCCCACGCCCGGCTGTCGCGCTGGCGCTACACGCTGGCGCGCCAACCCGAAGCCCAGCGCCTGGCGGCCGCCTGGCAGGCCCTGCGCGAGCCGGCGCGCTCGGGCGCGCCCGCCGACGCGCCCGCCGCCGAACCGGCGCCGACCGCCCCGCGCGCCAGTTCCCTGTTCCGCCTGTGGCGCTTCGCCCGCCCCTACGGCCGGCAGCTCGCCGCCGGTCTGGCCCTCACCCTGGCGGCCACGGCGGCCTCGCTGGTCCCGCCCTACCTCACCATGCCGCTGATGGACGACGTGCTGATCCCGTTCCAGAACGGCGTGCCGATCGACTATCCCCTGGTGGCGCTCTATCTGGGCGGCCTGCTGGCGTCCTCGATCCTCGCCTGGGGGCTGGGCTGGGCGCGCAGCGCCATCCTCGCCTGGGTCAGCGAGCGCATCGGCGCCGACCTGCGCACCGCCACCTACCAGCACCTGCAGCAGCTGTCGCTGCAGTACTTCGGCGGCAAGCGCACCGGCGACCTGATCGCGCGCATCGGCTCGGAATCCGACCGCATCTGCCTGTTCCTGTCGCTGCACCTGCTGGACTTCGTCACCGACGTGCTGATGATCGTGATGACGGCGGCCGTGCTGCTGACGATCGATCCGCTGCTGGCGCTGGCGACCCTGGCGCCGCTGCCGCTGATCCTCTGGATGATCCACTGGGTGCGCGACCGCCTGCGCCACGGCTTCGAGAAGGCCGACCGCGTCTGGTCGGACATCACCAACGTGCTGGCCGACACCATCCCCGGCATCCGCGTGGTCAAGGCCTTCGCCCAGGAACGCCGGGAAGTCGCGCGCTTCCGCGAGGCCAACGACCGCAACCTGGCGATCAACGACCGCGTCAACGCCCTCTGGTCGCTGTTCACGCCCACCATCACGCTGCTGACCGAACTGGGCCTGCTGGTGGTGTGGGTCTTCGGCATCTGGCTGGTGTCGCGCGGCTCGATCACCGTCGGCGTGCTGACCGCGTTCCTGGCCTACATCAGCCGCTTCTACGTGCGCCTGGACTCCATGAGCCGCATCGTCTCGACCACCCAGCGGGCCGCGGCGGGCGCCAAGCGCATCTTCGACATCCTCGACCACGTCTCCAGCGTGCCGGAGCCCGCCGTGCCCCACCGCGCCGAGCACGTCGCCGGCCGCATCGAGCTCAGCCACGTCAGCTTCCGCTACGGCAGCCGCACGGTGATCCACGACCTGAGCCTGGACATCGCCCCGGGCGAGATGGTCGGCCTGGTGGGCCACAGCGGCTCGGGCAAGAGCACCCTGGTCAACCTGATCTGCCGCTTCTACGACGTGTCCGGCGGGGCGATCCGCCTGGACGGCACGGACATCCGCCGCTACGCCATCGCCGACTACCGCCGCCGCATCGGCCTGGTGCTGCAGGAGCCCTTCCTGTTCTACGGCACGGTGGCGGAAAACATCGCCTACGGGCGCCCGGACGCCAGCCGCGCGGAGATCGTCGCCGCCGCCCGCGCCGCCCACGCCCACGAATTCATCCTGCGCCTGCCGCACGGCTACGACGCCCTGGTCGGCGAACGCGGCCAGGCCCTGTCCGGCGGGGAACGCCAGCGCATCTCCATCGCCCGCGCGCTGCTGATCGACCCGCCCATCCTGATCCTGGACGAGGCCACCTCGTCGGTGGACACCACCACGGAAAACGAGATCCAGAAGGCGCTGGACAACCTGGTGCGGGGCCGCACGACGATCTCCATCGCCCACCGCCTGAGCACGCTGCGCGAGGCCGACCGCCTGGTGGTCATGGACCGCGGACGGATCGTGGAGATCGGCCGCCACGAGGAACTGCTGGCGCGCGACGGCGCCTACGCCCGGCTCCACCGCGCCCAGCAGCAGGGCCAGTCCCCCGCCGAGCCCGGCTGGGAAGAAGCCGACGACACCGCCGAGGAGGCCCTGGATGCGTCCTGATCACGCACCGGATCACGCACCGGCGCATGCCGGCGCCGGCTCCGCGCCCTCCCTGCGGGCGGACGGCCGGACGGCCGATCGGACGGCCGAGCACGCCGGCGGCCGGGTGCCCGGCCGGCCGGACTGGTCGCTGGCGCGCGACGCCTTCGGCCGGCTGATGTTGTCGCGCCCCGGCCAGCCCGACGCGCCGGTGACGCCGGTCCGCGGCTTTCCCATCACCGCGCCCGACGAGGACATCGCCCTGATCGGCGCCCAGGGCCTGGAGCTGGCCTGGATCGAGCGCCTGGACGCACTGCCCATCGAGACGCGCCGCCTGCTGGACGAGGAACTGTCCCAGCGCGAATTCAGGCCGGAGATCCTGCGCATCCGCCACGCCTCGACCTGGGCCACGCCCAGCCACTGGGAGGTGGACACGGACCGGGGACCGGCCCGCCTGACCCTGAAGGCCGAGGAGGACATCCGCCGCCTGCCGGCCTCGTCGCTGCTGATCACCGACGCCCATGGCGTGCAGTTCCTGGTGCGCGACACGGCGGCGCTGGACAAGGCCAGCCGCCGCATCCTGGATCACTTCCTGTAGTTCCGGTAGTTCCGGCAGTTCCGGCAGTTCCGCGGCCGGGGTTCCGCGGCCTGGTTTTCCAGCCGGGGTTTCCGGCCGGGGTTTTCAGCCGGAGCGGCCGGCCGGCCGGCCGGGCGCGGGCCGGCGCGGGCCGCCCCTCAGGCCGTGGCCGCCAGGCTCGGCAGGCCCAGGTCCCAGGTGCCGGGCAGCAGGCTGCGCAGCGCCTCGCGTGAGGCGTCGATGCAGCCGCCCTCGGCATACACGCCGCCCGGATCGCGCAGGCGCATCATGCGCGCCAGGATGCGGGACGTCGCCGCCGGGTCGGCCAGGGACTCGGCCACGCGGGCCTCGACCACGGACTCGTCCATCCATGCGCGGCCGCCGTCCCGCCGCAGGCCGTCGCGCCAGTGGTAGAGCTCCACGCATTTCGACACCAGCGTATAGGGCTGGCCGGGCTTCCAGAAATTCGTGAAGCGCCCCGATCCCAGGTAGAACACCCAGGAGCCTTCGTAGCCTTCGACCTCGGCCGAGGCGGCGTCCGGATTGCGGAACCACAGCCGGTCGCCCGGGACGTAGTAGCGGGGCGGCAGCGGGGCCCGCAGCGACCCGTATTCCCGCAGGAACACGTCGTGGAAGGCGCCCGACTGGATCGCGCGCGTGCGCCACTGGCGCTGCAGCGCGGCCAGGGCGGCCGGGTGGCTCTCGGCCAGTTCCTGGGCCAGCGCCAGCAGCAGCACGTATTCCGTCGCCCGGTAGCACGAAAAGGAAAAGAGCCGGCCCGACAGGTCCGGCCAGAGCGTGCGTTCAAGCGAGGGGATCAGCTCGTGGCCCGGCCTCAGGATGAAGCCGGTCTCCTCGGTCCAGGACCAGCACTCGGGGCGCTCGGCCTGCTCGGTGTCGAAGGCCAGCACCGTGCGCCGGGCGGCCTGCACGATGCGGCGGCGCACGCGCACGGCCGCGGCCAGTTCGCCCGCGCTGGGAAAGTCGAAGCGCACCGGCGACAGCAGCAGGGCGACGAAGATCTCCTTTTCCAGGTCCGCCGTGTGTGCGTCCGGCTGCAGCGCCAGGGTCCGCGCGAGGTCCGCCGTGTCGCCGTCCGGCGCCCAGCGGGCGGCCGCATCCCGCGCCAGGCGCAGATCCCGGTAGGCGCCCAGGGCGTCGATCCCGCGCCTTTCCTCGACGGCGGCGGCCCAGCGCCCGTCGGACAGCCAGGCCGGCAGGCCCTCGGTACCGGCGCCCGCCAGGGGCCCGCGGACACGCACACCAGCAATCGCATTCACGGCGGACGCCTTCGCTCGAAAAAGAAAACCATCATGCTAAAGAGAAGCGGCCGGCGCGGCTGTAACCTATGGATACCGCCGTGCCGGGGCGGGGCGGCCGTGGCGCAGGCGCTGCAGCGCGGCGAAACGGCCGACGCGGCACGGCGCGCCTTGCTCGACCTGGCCGCGATCCACCGGGCCTGAGCGCTAGGGCCGGCCGATCGCCTCCCGCAGTTCCGGCAGCGCCCGCCGCGCCGCCCGCTCGCCCTCGTCGATCGCGATCGACGCGCGGTGATAGTCCATCAGGGCGAAATCCGCCAGCCGGGGCCGGATCATCACGTCCGCGGGCTCCCCCGCGAGGCGGCTGCGCGTGATGCGCACCTGCATGATGTTCAGGCTCATGCTCAGCACGTCGAAGATCGACGGCATGCCCGCCGCCTCCGGCGCCCCGCCCCGGGCCGCCCCGAACCCCAGCGGCAGCCGGCTCAGCACCGAGGCGAGCGCGCCGGGCGCCGCCGCCCCGGAGGGCTCGGGCGCGTCGTCCGGCTTGAGGTGCCGGCCGATCAGATCCGAATTCAGGTCCACCGCGATGACGATGTCGGCCCCCATCGCGCGGCACAGGGACACGGGCACTGGATTCACCAGCGCGCCGTCCACCAGCAGGCGGCCCTCGCGCCGCGCGGGCGTGAACAGGCCCGGCAAGGCGGCGGAGGCGCGCACGGCGTCGATGACGGAGCCCTCGCGCAGCCAGATTTCCCGCCCCGAGGCCAGCTCGGTGGCGACCGCCCCGTAGGCCTTGGGCAGGCTGGCTATCGTCTTGTCGTCCAGGTGCGAGCGAAGAAAGGAAAACAGCTTCTCGCCATGGATCAGCCCGCCGTTGATGGTGAAATCCAGCAGGCCCACCACGGCCTGCCAGGTCAGGCTGCGCACCCAGGTCTCGAACTTTTCCAGCTGCCCGTCGGCGTAGGCCGCGCCGACCAGCGCGCCGATCGAGGTCCCGCACACGATGTCCGGCGCGATGCCGGCGGCTTCCAGGCTGCGGATGACGCCGATGTGCGACCAGCCGCGCGCCGAGCCGCTGCCCAGGGCCAGTCCGATCCTCGGCTGGGATGCGCGCATGGCTGGTCCTCGTCGTCGCCGCGCGGGAACGATCCGCGTCTAGAACGGAATGTCGTCGTCCATGTCCGCCAGGTTGCTGGCCGGGGCCGCCGCCGGGGCGGCGGGGCGGGGCTGCTGCTGCGGCGCGCGCCGGGCCGGCGGCTGGGAGAAGCCGCCCGCGTCGCCGCCGCCCATTTCGCCGCCGCCCTCGCGCCCGCCCAGCATCTGCATCTGGTCGGCGACGATTTCCGTGCTGTAGCGGTCGGCGCCGGTTTCCTTGTCCTGCCACTTGCGGGTCTTCAGGCGGCCCTCGACGTAGACCGAGCGGCCCTTCTTCAGGTATTCGCCGGCGATCTCGGCCAGGCGGTTGTAGAACACCACGCGGTGCCATTCGGTTTCTTCCCGGCGCTCGCCGGAGGCCTTGTCCTTCCACTGGGAGGTGGTGGCGATGGACACGTTGCAGATGGCGGCGCCGTCCGGGCTGTAGCGCACTTCGGGGTCGCGCCCCAGATTGCCGACGAGAATGACTTTGTTGACGGAGGCCATGGCGGAAAATCCTGTAGTTGAACGATGTGGCTGCCATTATCGGGGACGCGGATCGCCCCGGGCGCATCGAAATGCATCAAATGATCATTATCGCCCACGCGGGATTACCCCAACAAGCCATCCCTGTCCCGGCATCCCGGATCGGACGCATGCGCCAGCCGGAGCGCAATCCGACGCGATGGCGCGCCTGCCGCAAGGCGGGCGACGCGACGGGCCCCGCCGCCGGATCAGCGCGCTTCCTTGAACCCGCGCGCCGTGTACAGCCAGACGGCCGCCAGCATGGCGCCGGCCCAGAACACCATGGACGCGCCGCCGCTGCGCGCCAGGATGCCGCCCAGCACGCCGCCGGCGAACACCCCCAGGGACTGGGCGGTGTTGTAGAACCCCAGCGCCAGGCCCTTGTAGGCGGGCGGCGCCACGCGCGACACCAGCGAGGGCTGCAGGGCCTCGAGGATGTTGAAGGCCACGAAGAAGGCGACGAAGGCCAACACCACCAGCCAGAAGGAATCGGTCAGCCAGGGCAGCGCGCCCAGCACCACGGCCAGGCCCAGCACCGCCCATTCGAGCGCGGGCTTGTGGGCCTTGCGCGTCTCGGTGTAGAAGACGGCCGGCACCATCAGGACGAAGGACGCCAGGATGACCGGCAGGTAGACCTGCCACAGGGTGGCGGAATCGTAGCCCCCCAGGCGGCCCAGCAGGCCGGGCGCCACCATGAACAGGGACATCAGGATGAAGTGCAGGCAGAACACGCCGAAATTCAGCCGCAGCAGGTCGCGGTGGCCCAGCACGTCGTGCGCCGTGGCCTGGACGATGTCGGCTTCGGAGCGCGGCACGTCGGGCACGAAGAACATGGCGATCAGCAGGCAGACGAAGCCCAGCAGGCTGATGGCCCAGAACAGCCCCGACAGGCCGAAGGCGCCCACCAGCATGGGCGAGAGCACCAGCGACAGGGCGAAGGACACCCCGATGGAGCCGCCCACCATGGCCATGGCGCGCGTGCGGACCTCGGGGCGGGTGGCATCCGCGATCCAGGCCGTGATGGCGGCCGACACCGCCCCGATCCCCTGGATCACGCGCCCGACCGTCACCCAGTCCACGTCGTTGGTCAGGGCGCAGATCACCCCGCCCGCCACGAACAGCAGCATGCCGAACACGATCACGGGGCGGCGTCCGTAGCGGTCGGACGCCATGCCCAGCGGAATCTGCATGACCGCCTGGGTCAGGCCGTACGCGCCCAGGGCCAGCCCCACCCGCACCGGGTCGTCGCCCCCGGCCAGGGTGCGCGCCGCCACGGCGAAGATCGGCGTCAACAGGAACAGGCCCAGCATCCGGGCGGCGAACAGCGTGGCCAGGGCGATGCTGCTGCGCCGTTCCAGAGGGGTCAGCCGGAGCATGGGCGAGCGCGAACGAGGGGATGCGGACATGGGGCGGGCCAAAAGAATGGAAGCTGCGCGTTATAGTATCAAGTTGGCCTTTGAAAAACCTGAACCCCCCCACCGGCATGGACGCCATCTGCATCCGCGGCGCGCGCACCCACAATCTGAAGAACGTCTCGGTCGATCTGCCCCGGCGGAAACTGGTCGTGCTCACCGGCCTGTCCGGGTCGGGGAAATCGTCCCTCGCCTTCGACACCCTGTACGCCGAGGGCCAGCGCCGCTACGTCGAGAGCCTGTCGGCCTACGCGCGGCAGTTCCTGCAGATGATGGACAAGCCCGACGTGGACGTCATCACCGGCCTGTCGCCCGCCATCGCCATCGAGCAGAAGACCGCCGGCCACAATCCGCGCTCGACCGTGGGCACGGTCACCGAGATCCACGACTACCTGCGCCTGCTCTACGCCCGGGTCGGCACCCCCTACTGTCCCGAACACGGCCTGCCGCTGCGGGCGCAGAGCGTCAGCCAGATGGTGGACCAGGTCCTCGCCCGCCCCGAGGACAGCCGCGTGGCCATCCTGGCGCCGGTGGCCCGCGGCCGGCGCGACGACCTGGCGGCCGAATGCCGCCGCCTGCAGGCGCTGGGCTTCGTGCGGGTGCGCGTCAACGGCGCCATCCAGGCGCTGGACGGCGGCGCGCCGCCGGCGGCGCCCGACGGCCCCTGGGACCTGGACGTGGTCGTGGACCGGCTGCGCGCGCGCCCCGACAGCCGCCAGCGGCTGGCCGAGAGCTTCGAGACCGCGCTGGGCCTGGCGCAGGGCCGCGCCCTGGCGCTGGACCTGGACACCGGGCGGGAGCAGGCCTTTTCCGCCGCCTACGCCTGTCCGGTCTGCGCGCGCGGCATGGGCGCGCTGGAGCCGCGCCTGTTCAGCTTCAACAACCCGGCCGGCGCCTGTCCGACCTGCAACGGCCTGGGCCAGGTGGAAACCTTCGACCCGGCGCGCGTCGTGGCCTTCCCCGAACTGAGCCTGGCCGCGGGCGCCATCCACGGCTGGGACCGCCGCAACGCCTTCAGCTACGCCATGATGGCCAGCCTGGCGCAGCACTACGGCTTCGACCTCGACACGCCCTTCCAGGCGCTGGACCCGGCCGTGCGCGACCGCATCCTGCACGGCTCGGGCAGCCAGGAGATCGCCTTCCAGTACCTTGGCGAAGGCGGCGTGCCCACCCTGCGGCGGCACGCCTTCGAGGGCGTCATCCCCAATCTGGAGCGGCGCTGGCGCGAAACGCATTCCAGCGCCGTGCGCGAGGAACTGGGCCGCCTGCGCCACCTCGTGCTCTGCCCCGAATGCCACGGCGCGCGCCTGTGCTCCGAGGCCCGCAACGTCCTCATCGGCCCGGGAACCTCTGAACAAGTCGAGCGGAAAGCGGGCGCTGTGGGTGGGGATGGGATGCAAGGCGCGAACCGCGGCGATAGCCGCAGCTATCGAGAGGATGAGCAACGCAGCAGACCGCCCGAATCCGCAGATGCACGCGACGCGGTGACTGGTTCAGAGGTTCCCCCGGATCCCGGCCCCGGCGAGCGGCGCGGCCGCGCCCTGTATGAAATCGAATCCCTGTCCCTGGCCGACTGCCGGCAGTGGTTCCTCGACTGGTCGCCGGAGGGCGCGCGGCGCGAGGTCGCCGACCGCATCATCCACGAGATCCGCGCACGGCTGGACTTCCTGGTCAACGTGGGCCTGGGCTACCTGTCCCTGGACCGGGGCGCCGACACCCTGTCCGGCGGCGAGGCGCAGCGCATCCGCCTGGCGAGCCAGATCGGCTCGGGCCTGACCGGCGTCATGTACGTGCTCGACGAGCCGTCCATCGGCCTGCACCAGCGCGACAACCACCGCCTGATCGACACCCTGCGGCAGCTGCGCGACCTGGGCAACAGCGTGATCGTGGTCGAGCACGACGAGGACATGATCCGCGCCGCCGACCACGTGCTGGACATGGGCCCGGGCGCGGGCGAGCAGGGCGGCTGCGTCATCGCCCAGGGCACCCCCGAGCAGATCATGGCCCAGCCCCAGTCGCTGACCGGCCAGTACCTGTCGGGCGCCCGGCGGATCGCCATCCCGCCGCGCCGCCCGGTCGGGCCGGACCAGGCCTGGCTGCGCGCCCTGGGCTGCCGCGGCCACAACCTGCAGTCGGTGGACCTGGCCATCCCGGTGGGCCGCCTGACCTGCGTCACGGGCGTGTCGGGGTCGGGCAAGTCCACCCTGATCAACGACACCCTGGTGGCCGCGCTCGCCCAGGCGCTGAACCGCGCCCAGACCGATCCCGCCCCGCACGAGCGCATCGAGGGCCTGGAGGCCTTCGACAAGATCATCAGCGTCGACCAGAACCCCATCGGCCGCACGCCGCGCAGCAACCCGGCGACCTACACGGGCCTGTTCACGCCGATCCGCGAGCTGTACGCGGGCGTGCCCGAGGCCCGCCTGCGCGGCTACGACCCGGGGCGCTTCTCCTTCAACGTCAAGGGCGGACGCTGCGAGGCCTGCCAGGGCGACGGCGTGGTGCGGGTGGAAATGCACTTCCTGCCCGACATGTACGTGCCCTGCGAGGTCTGCGAGGGCCGCCGCTACAACCGCGAGACCCTGGACATCCGCTACCGCGGCCTGACCATCAGCGAGGTGCTGGACCTGACGGTGGCCCAGGCCCTGGAGCTGTTCGAGGCGGTGCCCGCCGTGGCCCGCAAGCTGCAGACCCTGATGGACGTCGGCCTGTCCTACATCCGCCTGGGCCAGAGCGCCACCACCCTGTCCGGCGGCGAGGCGCAGCGCATCAAGCTGTCCCAGGAGCTGTCCCGGCGCGGCTCGGAGCGCACCCTGTACGTGCTGGACGAGCCCACCACCGGCCTGCACTTCCACGACATCGAGGTGCTGCTCGACGTGCTGCGGCGCCTGGTGGACGCGGGCAGCACCGTACTGGTGATCGAACACAATCTGGACGTGATCAAGACCGCCGACTGGGTCGTGGACCTGGGCCCCGAAGGCGGCGCGGGCGGCGGCCGGATCGTCGCCCAGGGCACGCCGGAAACCGTCGCCGCCACGCCCGGCAGCCACACCGGCCGGTGGCTCGCGGACGTGCTGGCGCGCACGGCCTGAGCCCGGCCTGGACTCTGCCGAGCCTGGCTCGATCCGGGACGCGGCCGGCTTCAGCCTGATTCAGGATGCGGCCGGCTCTCCCGGCCCCGCGTCCGGGCGGGCGGTCTCGACGCGGTTGCGCCCGCCGGCCTTGGCCCGATAGAGCGCCGCGTCGGCCTGGCCCACCAGGGTCTCGGCCCCATGGGCGTCGTCCAGGTCCATCTGCGCCACGCCGATGCTGATCGTGACCCGGCCCGACAGGCCGTGCGAATGCACGATGCCCAGCGCCTCGACCCGGGCCCGGATGCGCTCGGCCATCGCCTGCGCCGCGCGGACGTCCAGGCCCGGCAGGATCACGGCGAACTCCTCGCCGCCGTAGCGCGCCGCCAGGTCGCCCGGACGGCGCACGGACTCGAGCAGGACCCGGGCCACCTGGCACAGCACGACGTCGCCGGCCGGGTGCCCGAACTGGTCGTTGTAATACTTGAACCAGTCCACATCCAGCATCAGCAGGCTCATCGGCCGCCGGTCGCGGCGGGACCGGTCGCCCTCCTGCGCCAGCACCTCGTCGAAATGGCGGCGGTTCGCCAGCCCCGTCAGGCCGTCGGTGAGCGACAGGCCGACCAGGCGCTGGTTGGCCTCGACGAGCGCCTGCGTGCGTTCGGCCACCTGGCGCTCGAGTTCCCGGGCATGGCTGCGCTGCCGTTCGGCCATGCGATCCAGCGCATGGGCCAGGACGACGATCTCGCGCACCGGGCTGCGGACCGAAGGGCTGGACTGCCCGCCGCCCCCGGCAAGCTCTTCCGCCCAGCGGCTCAGCGACAGCAGGGGGCGCGACAGCCACCAGGCCACCAGCAGCGCGGCCGCCACACCGAACACCCAGAAGCCCAGGATCAGCAGGCCGATGCGGTTCAAGGCCCGTTCGGCCGGCTCGGCGTAGCGGCTTTCCGGCAGCGCCAGGGCGATGGTCAGCATGGGGCCGTCGGGCAGCTGGATCGCCTGCCAGCGGGCCAGGTACCGGCGGCCTTCGACTTCCAGGGACTGCCGGCCCATGACCCGCTCCGAATGCAGGATGCGTGCGCCCAGCAGGCGGATTTCGGGCGACTCGCTCTGATCCGCCAGCACCCGGCGGACCTGCCCGTCTTCCAGGTGGTAGATCGGTTCGCCGCCGGAGCTGGCGAGCAGCGCCCCGCCGGATTCGGCCAGGAAGGCGATGCCGCCGATGCGGACCATTTCCGCGCGCAGGAAGCGGCTGATCTGCGACAGCGCCACATCGGCCGTCAGGACGCCGACGAGGCGGCCGGCCTCGTCGCGCAGGGCGACCGACATGCCCATGCCCATGTCCTCGAACAGGCCGCCCGGGTCGTGGATGGCATAGCGGTAGGCCGGATACCAGCGCAGGCTGCGGGCCTGCAAGGCGGTCTCGAACCAGGGGCGGGTCCGGGCGTCGTAGCGCGGATTGCCGGTGCCCGCCGACGTGCTGGGCCGATTGTCGTCGTCGACCCGGTCGATGCGCAGCACGCCGCCGTCGCTCCGGTCGGCCCGCAGGATGCGCAGGCCGCGCTCGTCGCCCACCGGCGGGCGGCCCGCCGCCAGGTAGCCGCCATCGGCCATGCCGACGGACAGCAGCGTCAACAGGGGCTGCTGGCGCAATTGCAGCAGGAAGCCGCGCAGCAGATCGTCGCGCCGGTCCAGGCCGACCAGCCCGCTCTTGAACTGGCCGGCGTTGAAGGTCGCGGCCGCGCGCGGCACCTCGAAGAAATCGACGACCTTGTCCCTGAGCTGGTCGGCCAGTTCATCGACCTGCTGCCGTTCGAGGTCCTCGACCGCCTGGATCGAGGCCGTGAACACCAGCCAGCCCGCCAGGCCGACCATCAGCGGCATGGGCGCCAGCGTGGCGATCAGCAGCAGCGTGCGCAGGGACGCCAGCCCGTCGCGCGAAGCGATCCCGCCGGAGCGGGACCACCACACGCCGCGGCGATACAGCACCGCCAGCAGCAGGGCCAGCGTGACGCTGGCCCCCATCCCCCGGATCAGCCAGGCGCGCGCGGGGTCGTAGGCCAGCCCGTCCTTGGGGACGGCGGCCAATTCCCAGGTGGCGTCCGGCAAGACGATCGAAACCTGGACGTGCGGCCGGTCGAACAGCCCGGGCTCGCCGAACAGGCCGTAGGCGGGCCGGTCCTCCTCGCGGCTGCGGATCGCCACGTCGAAGACGGCGTCCGGGCCGATCAGCCCGGCGCGCCGCAGGGTGTTTTCCAGATCGACCGTCAGGGCCGTCATGCCGCGATAGCCGCCGTCGGCGCCGGCCGGCGCATCGAAGATCGGCACGCGGAAGATCAGGCCCGTGCGGCCCGTCTGCACCAGGCGGGTGGAGCCGTCGATCACGGGCACGCGATGCCGGATCATGTACGCGATCTTGGCCATGAACTGGGGCCGCAGGCCGTAGTCCAGGCCGATGACGGGCTCGTTGCCGGCGATCGGGTAGACCTGCTCGATCCGCAGCTTGTGGACGAAGACGATGCTGCGGATGTCGGGCCGGGCCCGCGCCATGCCGGGCGCGATCGAACCGAACGGCCCCGCTTCGCCGCCGGGCGCGGCCGCGAGCGCGGCGGCCAGGCGGCCGTTCAGGTCCTGCAGGGCGCGCAGGTCGTCCCGCAGGCGCGCGGCGCGTTCATCGAACTGCTGGCGGACGCTGGCCATGATGCGCGCCTCGCTGCGGGAACGGTCATAGAACTCCGTGCCCAGCGCGGCCGCGACGCCCAGAAGCAACAGCAGGATCACGACGGACAGCGTGCGCTTCACCCTCGAACCTCCGGTGCCCAAGCCCTGTTTCCGGCAGTTTCTCATCTGCATACATTTCGCGCCACCAGGAAACAGGGAGTGTGGCCCCCACGCCGCGCGGGCATGCGCCCGCTTGCTGCCCCCCAGGGGGGCGCTTTTTGCCTTGGGTCGGCCCGGCGGCAAAAATGTGGCCCCCACGCCGCGCGGGCTGTGCAAACCCGGGGGGCCGACTCTATCATGGGCTGCATGCGCATCCTGCTGATCGAAGACGAATCCGAACTGGCCGCGTGGCTGGCCCGCGGCCTGGCCCGCCACGGCGGGTTCATGGTCGACTGGGCCGACGACGCGGAACTGGCCGAACGCCGCCTGGCGGTCGAGGAGTTCGACGCCATCATCCTCGACCTGGGGCTGCCCGGCATGGACGGCCACGCCTTCCTGCGCCGCCTGCGCGGGCGCGACGACCGCTGTCCGGTGCTGGTGCTGACGGCGCGCGATTCGCTGTCCGAGCGCATCGGCACGCTGCACGAAGGCGCCGACGACTTCATGCACAAACCCTTCGCCATTGAAGAACTCGAAGCCCGGCTCAACGCCCTGATCCGGCGCAGCCGCGGCCGCGAGCACCCCCGCTGGGTGCTGGGCGACCTGGTGCTGGACATCGGCAGCCAGCGCTTCCTGCACCGCGACGAGCCGCTGAACCTGTCGCCGCGGGAATACGCGGCCCTCAAGGTCCTGATGCAGAAGTCGGGGGAGCCGGTCGCCAAGCAGCAGATCCTGGAGCGCATCAGCCCCGAGGACACGGCGATCAATCCGGAGGCCATCGAAGTGCTGATCCACCGGCTGCGCAAGAAGCTGGCCGGCGCCGGCGTGCAGATCGTCACGCTGCGCGGCATGGGCTACTGCCTGGAGCCGATGCATGACGCGCCGGGCTGAGCGCCGGCCCGGCAGCCTCCGGTCCCTGCTGCTGTGGGTCCTGGTGCCGGCGCAGATCGCGGTCCTGAGCCTGGCCCTGTGGCTCTCCAGCCGCCAGCTGCACCAGCAGGTCGATCTGGCCTACGACCGCTCCCTGGCGGGCGCCCTGCGCGCCATCGACCACAACATCTCCACCGGCAGCGGCGGCCTGTCCGTGGAACTGCCCTACCTGATGCTCGAATTCTTCGAGCTGACCGCCAACGACTCGGTCTACTACCGGATCCTGACCGAGGACGGCCTGGCCGACATCGGCAACCAGGACCTGCCGCTGCCCGACGCGCGCCTGCCCTCGAACGCGCCGGTGTTCTACGACCGCGACTACCTGGGCGCCTCCATCCGCATCGCCGCCCTGGCCCGGCCCATGTCGCCGCCGCTCTACGGGCAGAAGGACGGCCGGATCATCGTCATGGTGGGCGAGGACCGCGGCGGCCGGGACCGGGTGATCCGCGACATGATGGTGCGCAACATCGTGCGCGACCTGATCGAGGTGCTGGCCTCCACCGGCCTGATCGTCGTCGGCGTGCTGATCGGCCTGCGGCCGCTCACGCGCCTGTACCGCGAACTGAAAGGCCGGGCGCCCGACGACCTCAGCCCGATCGCCGCGCCGGAACTCCCGCGCGAGGTCCAGCCGCTGGTGGACGCCATCAACCAGCACGTCGCCCGCCATGCCCGCCAGGCGCGCCGGCAGCGCCAGTTCCTGGACGACGCCTCGCACCAGCTGCGCACGCCCCTGGCCGTCCTGCGCACCCAGCTGGACTACGCCCTGCGCGAATCCGATCCCGCCGAGGCGCGCGCCGCCCTGCTGGCCATGCGCGGCGGCCTGGACCAGGCGCAGCGCACCGCCGCGCAGATGCTAGCGCTCGCCCGCGCCCGGGGAGCCGACACCCGCGCCAGCCCGCCGGGCTCCGTGGCGCTCACGCCGCTGGCCCAGGACGTCATCCGCCAGCTCTACGGCCTGGCGCGCCAGAAGCGGCAGACCATCGGCATGGAGGGCGGCGAACTCGGCGCCGTCGTGCCGGGGATCGAATGGCTGCTGCGCGAGGCGCTCGTCAACCTGATGGACAACGCCATCAAGTACACGCCCGAGGGCGGCGCCATCACCCTGCGCATCGAGCGCACGCCCGCCGGCATCGTCCTGGGCGTGCGCGACACCGGCCCGGGCATGACCGAAGCCGACATCCGCAAGGCGGGCCGGCGCTTCCGCCGGGGCCGGGCGGGCAAGCGCAGCCACGGCGCGGGCCTGGGCCTGGCCATCGTCCACACCATCATGCGGCGGCACGGCGGCGCCCTGCGCATCGAGCCCGCCGATCCGGGCGTCCTGGTCTCGCTGGTCTTCCCCATCGATCAGGGTTTACCCGGGAATTCGTCTTTTTGAAAGCTAGCGGAAAGCCGGGCCGACCTATGGTGTCGCCAACGCGCCCCGTTCCTTCACCGGCGCGATTTCCCCATTCGAGGAGACCACCATGAAATCCCGTTCCCTGTCGCTGCTGCTGGGCGGCGTCCTGCTCTCCCTGGGCCTGGCCGCCCAGGCGGCCCCGACCAAGCCCGAGTGCATCGCGCCGGCCAACCCCGGCGGCGGCTTCGACCTGACCTGCCGCCTGGCCCAGGAAGGCCTGAAGGCCTCCGGCGCCCTGGCCGACCCGATGCGCATCGTCTACATGCCCGGCGGCATCGGCGCCGTGGCCTACAACCACGTGATCGCCCAGAAGCCGGACGATGCCAATTCCATCGTGGCCTTTTCCGGCGGCTCGCTGCTTAACCTCGCGCAGAAGAAGTTCGGCCGCTACAACGTCAACGACGTGCGCTGGCTGGCCGCCGTGGGCGCCGACTTCGGCGTGGCGGTGGTGCGCAACGATTCGCCCTACAAGAACCTGAAGGAGCTGATGGCGGCCTTCAAGGAAGACCCCAGCAAGATCGTCCTGGGCGCCGGCGGCACCGTCGGCAGCCAGGACTGGATGAAGGCGGCCCTGACGGCGCGCGCGGCGGGCGTGGACTACCGCAAGATGCGCTTCGTGGCCTTCGAGGGCGGCGGCGACGCGATCACCGCCCTGCGCGGCGGCCACATCCAGGCCTACATGGGCGACGCGGCCGAGGCCTTCACCATGCTCGAAGGCGGCGCCCCGATCCGCGTCCTGGCCGTCTTCAACAACGAACGCCTGCCGGGCAAGCTGTCCTCCGTGCCCACCGCCCAGGAAGAAGGCTTCGACATCCAGTGGCCCATCATCCGCGGCTTCTACCTCGGCCCCAAGGTGTCCGACGCCGACTACCAATGGTGGGTGCAGGCCTTCGACAAGACCCTGGACGACCCGGGCTACGCCGCGCTGCGCGACAAGCAGGGCCTGTTCCCCTTCAAGAAGACCGGCGCCGATCTCGACGCCTACGTCAAGCAGCAGGTGGAAGCCTACGCCAAGCTGGCCAACGAATTCGGCCTGATCCGCTGATCGGCCGGCCCGCTGATCCGCTGATTCGTTGATCCGTTGATTCGTTGATCCGTTGATCCGCTGATTCCTTCATCCCGCCTCCGGGCGCGCGCGGCCAGGTCTCCCCGGCCGCATGCGCCCGGGCCCACACCCGGACTTCGCCATGAGTGATCGTCTATTGGGCGTCTCCGCCCTCGTCTTCGCCGCCCTGATGGCGTGGTTCGGCCACGACCTGCAGGCGCCCTTCTCCTACGAGCCCGTGGGGCCGCGCGCCTTCCCGCTGCTCATCGCGCTGATCGTCGCGCTGTGCGGCGCCTGGCTGCTGTTCAAGAACTGGCGCAGCACGAAGCAGGCGCCCCACATCGACTGGCCGCGCCTGCTGCTGATGGTGGTCTACGTCTTCGGCTACGCCCTGCTGTTCGAGCGGCTCGGCTTCATCATCGCCACCGCCATCGTCACCGTCCTGATCGGCCGCCTGTTCGGCGGCGGCTGGGGCAAGATGATCATCGGCGGCATCACGATGAGCGTGCTGTTCTTCCTGCTGTTCGACCGGGCGCTGGACGTCGTGCTGCCCCTGGGCCTCCTGGAGTTCCTGTCATGAGCCAGATCCTCGACCATCTGAGCATCGGCTTCGATGTCGCCTTTTCCTGGATGAACCTGCTGGTCGCCGCCCTGGGCGCCTTCCTGGGCACCCTGGTCGGCGTGCTGCCGGGCCTGGGGCCGATCAACGGCGTGGCCATGCTCATCCCCATCGCCTACGCGCTCAGCCTGCCGCCCGAGACCGCGCTGATCCTGCTGGCGGCCGTGTACGTGGGCGCCGAATACGGCGGGCGCATCAGCGCCATCCTGATCAACGTGCCGGGCGAAGCCAGCGCCATCATGACCACGCTGGACGGCTATCCGCTGGCGCGCAAGGGCCTGTCCAACGTCGCCCTGTCGCTGTCGGGCTGGTCGGCCTTCTGCGGCGCGCTGATCTCCACGATCGGCGTGATCCTGCTGGCCCCCCTGCTGGCGAGCTGGGCGCTGGCCTTCGGCCCGGCCGAATACTTCGTCCTGATCGTCTTCGCCTTCTGCTGCCTGACCAGCCTGCTGGGCAACCAGCCCGTCAAGGGCACGCTGTCGGCCATGCTGGGCCTGGCCATCGCCACGGTGGGCGTGGATGCCAATTCGGGGGTCTACCGCTACACCTTCGACTCCGTGCACCTGTTCGACGGCATCGACTTCGTGGTCGTGGTGATCGCGCTGTTCGCCATCGCCGAGCTGCTGGAACTGCTGGAATCCACCATCCGCGGCGAGGCGCCGGAGGTCCCGCCCAACGAGCGCAAGCTGTTCAACCTGAAAGAGCTGCTGTTCACCAAATGGACCGTGCTGCGCGGCTCGCTGCTGGGCTTCTTCATCGGCGTGCTGCCCGGCGCGGGCGCCAGCGTGGCGTCCGCCGTGGCCTACTCCAACGAAAAGCGCTACCAGGAAGGCCGCGACCCCAACGCCTGCTTCGGCGAGGGCGACCTGCGCGGCGTGACCGCGCCGGAAGCCGCCTCCACGGCGTCGGCCGTCGGCTCCTTCGTGCCCATGCTGACCCTGGGCGTGCCCGGCTCCGGCACCACGGCGGTGATGATGGGCGCGCTGACCCTCTACAACATCACCCCCGGCCCGGTGCTGTTCGACACCAAGCCGGAACTGGTCTGGGGCCTGGTCGCCTCGCTGTTCATCGCCAACGTGCTGCTGTTCCTGATGAACATCCCCATGGTGCGGGTCTTCTCGAAGGTCCTGTCGCTGCCCAACTGGCTGCTGGTGCCCGGCATCCTGTGCATCAGCTACATCGGGGTGTACGCGATCAACGCCGGCACCTTCGACCTGACCATGGCCGCCTTCCTGGGCGTGGTGGGCTACCTGCTGCGCAAGGCCGGCGTGCCCATGGCGCCGATGGTGCTGGGGGTCGTGCTGGGCGACATGATGGAGCAGAACCTGCGCCGCGCGCTGTCCATCACCAACGGCGAACTGCACATCCTGTGGGACAGCCCGATCGCCCTGGGCCTGTGGATCGTCTCGCTGCTGATCGTCGTCGTCCCGCCGGTGATGCGCCGCCGCCGCGCCAGGCGGCGCCAGCGGGGCGAAGCCGTCGGCGCCGAGCTCGTCGCCTCCGACGATTGAGCGGGCCGCCCCCGTCCCGGCGGGCTCGGCCAGCATGGGACCAGGCGGCCGTCCGACCACGCGGCCACCCGATCTCCGCCTGTCCCGATCTCCGCCTGTCCCGATCTCCGCCTGTCCCGATCGCCCCGGCCCGATCATCCCCAGTCGGGCGGGCCGCTGCGCAGCGGCCCTGCCGGCAGGTCCCAGCCCCAGCGGGCGCCCGCCACCCGGCAGGGCGCCCGCAGTCTTTGCGCGGGTCCCCAGGCGGTCGGCTCGATCGCCGGGTCGTAGGCCGCGTCGGGCGCCGGCCCCAGGGCGGGCGCATCCTGAGCCGGCGCGCCGGGCGCGGCGTCGGCCGCTTCCTGCAGCAGCCGCGCCATCCGCGCCAGGGACACGCGCCAGCCGCCGCCGCGGCCGGTTTCCCGGCGCAGCGCCAGGCCGCGCAGCGCGCAGGCCGCCATCAGGTAGCCCGCCGACTGGTCCAGCGCCTGCACCGGCAGGGGGTCGGGCGCGGCGTCCTCGCCCGCCCAGGCGATGCCGGCGCTCATCTGCACCAGGCTGTCGAATCCCCGGCGCCCGCGCCAGGGGCCGGTCCAGCCCCAGGCGTCCAGGCAGACGTCCACCAGGCCGGGCCGGAGGGCCTGGCGGGCCTCGGCGTCCAGCCCCAGCGCGTCCAGGGCGCCGGGCCGGTAGCCGTGGACCAGCACGTCGGCGCCGGCCAGCAGCCGCCGGAACCGGTCCCGCCCCGCGGGGCTGCGCAGGTCCAGGAAGGCGCAGCGCTTGCCCACGGTGACTTCGGGCACCATGCCCGGCTCGTCCCAGTCCGCCGGGTCCAGGCGCAGGACCTGGGCGCCGTAGGCGGCGAGGAAGCGCGTGGCGGCGGGGCCGGCCAGCACGCGGGTCAGGTCCAGCACGCGGATGCCCGCCAGCGGCCGCCGCGGATCGGGGGCGTGCATCCCGCCGAAGGTCGTTCCACCCGAGGCCGTTCCGCCGCCGGCCGCCCCCCCGCCGTTCACCCCGCCGCCGTCCGGCGCCGCGGCCGATCCGGGCAGGCGATGGACCAGCGGCTCGGCCGCGACGGCGCGGCCCTGCGGGTGGTCGCGCCAGGCGGCGGGCGGGCGCAGGGCGGCCGCGCAGCCGCCCCGCTCCACGATGGCGGCCTCCAGCGCCTCGGCGGATTCGCGCCGGATGCGCCCGGCGACGGCCGCGCGCGCGGCGTCGTCGGGCAGCCCCAGCGCCACCAGCGCGCGATGGCGATGGTGGGCCGCGTTGGCATGCAGGCGGATCCAGCCGTCCCGGGCCGCGTAGTCGCCCGTGACGGCGTCGCGCACCTCGGGCCGTTTCCAGCCCCGCGGCCGGATGCTGTAGCCGAACCACCAGGAGGCCAGCGCCCGGTCGAGCAGCACGGGGGGCGGGTCGCCGGGCCGTGCCCAGCGCGCCAGCATCAGCGCGGCCGCGCCGATGGCGGCGCAGGCCAGGCCGCTGACCGGATAGCGCGAGGCCAGCCCCGCCCGGCCCGCCACGCGCAGCGCCCCGGGCGGCGCGTCCGCGTCCAGCGCGGCCAGCATCCGCCGCAGCATGCCGATGTGATCCGAGGATTCGATGTCCATGATTCGTCCTCCATGCGCGAGCATCTCCAGCCGTGGCATCTCTCCACCGCGCGGCCTGCAGGCCGCATGGATTATTAGCCAGGCACGGCTCAGTCCGCGGGGGACCGACCCGTGTCCATGCTAATCCATGCGGTAGATCGCCCGGTGTTCGCGGATCGCGTAGCGGTCGGTCATGCCGGCGATGTAGTCCGCGATCGCCCGCGCCTGGTCCAGCGGGTCGTCGCGCCGGTATTCGTCGGCCAGCAGCCGGGGATCGTCCAGGAACGCCCGGAACAGCTCCCGCACGACGCGCCGGGCCTTGCCCGTCATGCGCATGACCTGGAAGTGCCGGTACAGGTTCTGCAGCAGGAACTGCTTGAGGGCGTCGGCCTGGGCGCGGATCTCGTCGGAGAAGGCCGCCAGCGGCGGCCCCGCCCGGACCTCGTCCACGGACGCCGGCCGCAGCCGGGCGATGCGGTCCGCCGTGGTGCGCGTCAGGTCCAGCACCAGGGTGTTGATCATGGCGCGGATGACCTCGGACACCAGGCGCTTGGGTTCGGCCTCCGGGTAGCGGCGCAGGACCTGCTCGTGGTGCGCGGCGAAGATGTCCAGGTGCAGCAGCTGCGGCAGCGTGATCAGCCCCGAGCGCAGGCCGTCGTCCACGTCGTGGTTGTTGTAGGCGATCTCGTCGGCCAGGTTGGTGAGCTGCGCCTCCAGGGACGGCTGGGTGCCGTCCAGGAAGCGCGCGCCGACGTCGCCCAGCCGCCGCGCGTGGGCGCGCGAGCAGTGCTTGAGGATGCCCTCGCGGGTCTCGAAGCAGAGGTTCAGGCCGTTGAAGGCCGCGTAGCGTTCTTCCAGCTCGTCGACCACCCGCAGGCTCTGGAGATTGTGCTCGAAGCCGCCGGCCTCGGGCGCGAACTCGCGCAGGCAGGCGTTGAGCTCGTCCTGGCCGGCGTGGCCGAAGGGCGTGTGGCCCAGGTCGTGGGCGAGCGCGATGGCCTCGGTCAGGTCCTCGTTCACGCCCAGGTTGCGCGCCAGCGTGCGCGCGATCTGCGCGACCTCGATGCTGTGCGTCAGGCGGGTGCGGAACAGGTCGCCCTCGTGGTTGAGGAAGACCTGGGTCTTGTATTCCAGCCGGCGGAAGGCCGAGCAGTGGATGATGCGGTCGCGGTCGCGCTGGAAGGCGGTGCGGCCGGCGGGCGGCGGCTCGGGATGGCGGCGTCCCCGGGAAGCGTCCGGGTGGCAGGCGTAGGGAGCCGGATCGATCCGATGGTTCATGCCTGCTCGACTCCTTTCGATTGGCGGACCTAGGATTCCGCGGCGCCCGGCAGCAGCGGGCGGACCGCGTCGTCGTCCACCGCCCGGACCTCGGCCCGCCCCAGGGCCGGCAGCAGCACGTAGCGGATCCGCCGGCCTTCGTTCTTCTTGTCCACCCGCATCAGATCCAGCCAGCGGGCGGCGCCCAGGCCGGGGGGATCGACCGGGCAGCCGATGGCCCGCACCAGCGCGCGGATGCGGTCCACGGCCGCCGCGTCCAGCCCGGCGACCCGCGCGGACAGTTCCGCCGCCATGACCATGCCGCAGCCCACGGCCTCGCCGTGCAGCCAGTGGCCGTAGCCCAGGCCGGATTCGATGGCGTGACCGAAGGTGTGGCCGAAATTGAGGATGGCGCGCAGGCCGGATTCGCGTTCGTCCTGGGACACGACCCAGGCCTTGAGTTCGCAGGAACGGCGCACGGCGTGCCGGATGGCCTCGCCGTCGAGCGCGCGCAGGGCGTCGACGTGGGATTCGCACCAGTCGAAGAATTCGGCGTCGGCGATCATGCCGTACTTGACGATCTCGGCCAGGCCGGCGGAAATTTCCCGCGCGGGCAGCGTCGCCAGCACGCCCGGATCGATCTCCACGGCCAGGGGCTGGTAGAACGCCCCGATCATGTTCTTGCCGCGCGGATGGTTGATGGCCGTCTTGCCGCCCACCGAGGAATCCACCTGCGCCAGCAGCGTGGTGGGCACCTGCACGAAACGGATGCCGCGCATGTAGCACGAGGCCGCGAAGCCGCAGACGTCGCCCACCACGCCGCCGCCCAGGGCCACCAGCACGGCCTTGCGGTCGAGGGCCGCCGCCAGCAGCGCGTCGAAGATGCGGTCCAGGGATTCCCAGGTCTTGTACTGCTCGCCGTCGGGCAGCTCGATGGCCAGCAGCGGCTTGCCGGTGGCTTCCAGGGCCGCGCGCAGCCGCGCGCCGTAGAGCGCGCCCACCGTGGTGTTGGTCACCACGGCGATGGCCGTGGCGTCGGCCGGGATGCTGTCCGCGACGGCGTCCAGCCGGCCCGCGCCGATGTGGATGGGATAGCGCCCGCCGGGCGTCTCGACCTGGACCGTGTGCGTGGCTTCGACCGTGTGCATGGCTTCCTATTGAGTGGTGTGGACCTGGACGGGAGAGGTGTGGGCCTGGACGGACGGCCGGGCCGGCAGCAGCGGCAGCAGGCTGCGCAGCACCTGGGCGACGGGCTGCTCGCCCGTGTCCAGCGTGATCTCGGCCACGCTTTCGTACAGCGGCTCGCGCTGCGCCAGCAGATCGGCGATGCGCTGGCGCGGATCGTCGGTGCGCAGCAGCGGCCGGTTGCGATCCCGCGCCACGCGCCGGTAGAGTTCGTCGGCCCCGGCCCGCAGGTAGACGACGCAGCCGCGCTCGCTCAGCATGCGGCGGTTTTCCTCGGCCAGCACGGCGCCCCCGCCCGTCGCCACGACCAGGCCGGGCCGGCGCGTGTATTCATCCAGCGCGGCGGTCTCGCGGCGGCGGAAGCCCGCCTCGCCCTCGATGTCGAAGATGGTGGCGATGCGCACCCCGCAGCGCGCCTCGATGGCGTGGTCCAGATCGACGAATTCGCGCCCCAGCGCCGCCGCCAGCTGGCGGCCGATCGTGGTCTTGCCCACCCCCATCATGCCGACCAGGAAAATCGGCCGCGCGCCGTCCCGCTCCGCGGGGGAGATCCGGGTCGAATCGGTGGCGTATTCCATCGTCATGGCGGGGCATCGGGCTGTTCGTTTGCGTGTATTATCGCATCAGCCGGCGTCCCGGCCGGCTTCGCCTGCGCGCATCATCCTGTTACACAGACTCCGCCCCCGCCTCCGGGCCCCATTCGGGCAGGGCTTACAATCGCCTCTGATGAAACCCACCAATACCTCCTCCAAGCAGAAGGCCCCGGCGGCCCGCTCCTGGTTCACGCGGTTGGTCCTCAAGGCGATCGTGCTTTTCGCCGGCCTGGGCCTGTGCGGGGCGCTGCTCATGAGTCTGGCGCTGGCGCTGGCCTGGCCGAATCTGCCGGACCTGACGGCGATGATCGACTACCGGCCGCGCGTGCCGCTGCGCATCTACACCGCCGACAAGGTCCTGATCGGCGAATTCGGCGAGGAACGCCGCAACGTCCTGCGCTTCGACGAGATCCCGGACGTCATGAAGTCCGCCATCCTCGCGGCCGAGGACGACCGCTTCTACCAGCACGGCGGCATCGACTGGGCGGGCGTGCTGCGCGCCGCCCTGGCCAACACCATCCACATGTCCAAGACGCAGGGCGCCAGCACCATCACCATGCAGGTGGCGCGCAATTTCTACCTGTCGTCGGAAAAGACCTACACGCGCAAATTCTACGAGCTGCTGCTCACCTTCAAGATCGAGGCCACCCTCACCAAGGACCAGATCCTCGATCTCTACATGAACCAGATCTTCCTGGGCCACCGCGCCTACGGCTTCGCCGCGGCCAGCCGCACCTATTTCGGCAAGCCGCTCGCCGAGATCACCCCGGCCGAGGCCGCCATGCTGGCCGGCATCCCCAAGGCCCCGTCGCGCTTCAACCCGATCTCCAACTTCGAGCGCGCCAAGGCGCGCCAGGCCTACGTGCTCAGCCGCATGCGCAGCCTGGGCTACCTGACCGACGCCGAATACCAGCGCGCCGTGGAGCAGCCCATCGTGATCCGCTCGGCGGCCAACACCCCGGGCGGGCGCTACGGCATCCACGGCGACTACCCGGCCGAACTGGCCCGCCAGCTGCTCTACGGCGTCTACCAGGACGACATCTATTCGCGCGGCTTCAACGTCTACACCACCATCGATTCCAAGGGCCAGGAAGCCGCCTACCAGGCGGTGCGCGAAGGCATCCTGGACTACACCCGCCGCGCCCCCTACACCGGCCCCGAAGAAAACATCGACCTGCCCAAGGGCATCGAATCCGATCCCGAGGCGCTCAACGACCTGATCGACGAACAGCAGGAAAAGCATCCCGACAACGGCGACCTGCTCATCGGCATCGTCCTGTCGGCCAGCCCCACCGAGGTCCGGGTCGCGCGCAGCGCCAGCCAGATCATCGACATCGCCGACAAGCGCGCCCTGCGCGTCGTGGCGCGCGGCCTGGCCCCCAACGCCAAGGAATCCGTGCGCATCCAGCGCGGCTCGGTCGTCTACGTGCACCAGACCGACGAATACTGGGAACTCATCAACAAGCCCGCCATCCAGGCCGCCCTGGTCTCGCTGAGCGCCCAGGACGGCGCCATCCAGGCCATGGTGGGCGGCTTCGACTTCGACGAGGGCAAGTTCAACCGCGTCACCCAGGCCTGGCGCCAGCCGGGCTCGTCCTTCAAGCCCTTCATCTACGCCTCCGCCCTGGAACGCGGCCTGACGCCGGCCACGCAGATTTCTGACGAACCCTTCTCCCTGACGGCGGAGCAGACCGGCTCCAAGGCCTGGAACCCCAAGAACTACGGCCGCTCCTACGAGCCCATGCTGACCATGCGCCAGGGCCTGTACAAGTCCAAGAACATGGTCTCGATCCGCATCATGCAGGCCGTGGGTCCCCAGTACGTGCAGGACTACGTCACCCGCTTCGGCTTCGACCGCTCGCGCCAGCCGGCCGTGCTGCCGCTGGCCCTGGGCGCCGGCAGCGTGACGCCGCTGCAGCTGGCCGGCGGCTACGCGGTCTTCGCCAACGGCGGCTACCGCGTGCCGCCCTACCTGATCGACTACGTCACCGACAGCAGCGGCAAGGTCATCATGCGCTCGCGGCCCACCGTGGCCGGCGACACCCTGGCGCGCGTGATCGATCCGCGCACCGCCTACGTCATGGACGACATGCTGCGCGGCGTGGCCACCTACGGCACCGGCGCGCGCGCGCACCGCGAGCTCAAGCGCAACGACATCGGCGGCAAGACCGGCACCACCAACGACTCCCAGGACGCCTGGTTCGCCGGCTTCACGCCGAAACTGGTCGCCGTGGCCTGGATGGGCTTCGACCAGCCGAAATCCATGGGCCAGGGCGAGACCGGCGGGGGCGCCGCCCTGCCCATCTGGGTGGACTACATGCGCGCCGCCCTGGCGGGCCAGCCGGAAATCCCGCCCGGCCCCGTGCCCAGCGGCCTGACGCGCATCGACGGCGACTTCTATTTTTCCGAATTCCCGCCGGGCACGGCCATCGCCCGCGTCGGCCTGCCCGCGCCGGGCGACCCGGTGCCCGGCGCCCCGGGCGCCCCCGCCGGCGGCCTGGACGGCATCGGCACGCTGCTCGATCAGCTGCACGGCGAATCCTCCGATGCCGATTCCGGCGGCGCCATCCCCCAACCCGTCCGCGTGCCTTTCTGATGAAGACCTCGTCCCTGCTCCCGAACGCTGTCCGCCTCCTGGCCGGTGCCGGCCTGGCCCTCGCGCTGGCCGGCTGCGGCATGAAAGGCGACCTGCGCCTGCCCGAACCGCCGCCGGCCGACGCCGCGCTGGCGGCCCCGCCCTCCATCGCGCCGGCGTCCGCGCCGGACCACCCAAGCCCCGCCTCGCAGCCCTGACCTTCATGACCGCCGATTCCCCCTTCCCTCTCCGGGGTGGCATCCTGCATGCCGAAGACATCCCGCTGCCCGAACTCGCCGACCGCTACGGCACTCCCCTGTACGTCTATTCCCGCGCCGCGCTGCGCGCCGCCTGGTACCGCTACGAGCGCGCCATCGCCGGGCACGACGCGCTGATCTGCTACGGCGTCAAGGCCAATTCCAACCTGGCCATCCTGCACGAATTCCAGCGCCTGGGCGCCGGCTTCGACATCGTCTCGGGCGGCGAGCTCGAACGCATCCTGGCGGCGGGCGCCAGCCCGGAGCGCGTGGTGTTCTCCGGCGTGGGCAAGCAGGGCTGGGAGATCCGCAAGGCGCTGGCCGCGGGGATCAAGTGCTTCAACGTCGAGTCGGCCGCCGAGCTCGAACGCCTGGCCGACATCGCCCAGGAACTGGGCGTGCGCGCGCCGGTGTCCCTGCGCGTCAACCCCGACGTCGACGCGCGCACCCATCCCTACATCTCCACCGGCCTGAAGGAAAACAAGTTCGGCGTGGACATCCGCCAGGCGCCCGAGCTGTACCGCCAGGCGCTGCAGCATCCGGGGCTGGAGATCGTCGGGGTGGATTGCCACATCGGCTCCCAGATCACCCAGATCGCCCCCTACCTGGACGCGCTCGACAAGCTGCTGGACCTGATCGACGCCCTGGCGGCCGATGGCATCGCCCTGCAGCACCTGGACCTGGGCGGCGGCCTGGGCATCCGCTACGTCGACGAGACCCCGCCCGACCCGGCCGAACTGCTGGAGCCGGTCTTCGCCGCGCTGGCGGCCCGCGGGCTGGACCACCTGCAGCTCATCCTGGAGCCGGGCCGCTCCCTGGTCGGCAACGCCGGCGTGCTGCTGACCCGGGTCGAATACCTCAAGCGGACCGAGGCGCGCAATTTCGCCATCGTGGACGCCGCCATGAACGACCTGATGCGCCCCGCCCTGTACGAGGCCTGGCACGGCGTCGTGCCGGTGGCGCCGCGCGCCGGCACCCCGGTCGAGACCTACGACGTGGTCGGGCCGATCTGCGAAAGCGGCGACTGGCTGGCGCGCGGCCGCGCGCTGCCCATCGAACAGGGCGACCTGCTGGCCATCCAGTCCGCCGGCGCCTACGCCTTCTCCATGTCCAGCCAGTACAACACGCGGCCGCGGGCCGCGGAAGTCCTGGTGGACGGCCAGGATTCGTGGCTCGTCCGCCCCCGCGAAACCATCCAGGAACTGTACGCCCAGGAGCGCATTCCCCACCGACCCTAAACTTCCGCTCCTTCCGGACGTCAATCGCCCATAGCCCCGGCGTGCGCATTGCTGAAACCGGACCGTTATCCATCCCTTTGCTTCATGGCGATCAAGACGCTCCCTTCCAGCCCGTCCACCCCTCCCGCCCGCTCCGCCGCCGGCCGCGTCTGGTCGTTCCTGCTGTACGCCGGGACCCCGGTCCTGATCATCCTGGGGCTGATCGCCGCCCTGCTGCTGTTGCAGCCGCGCTATACGGATTCCGCCGGCCAGCCGCTGACGGCCCGCTTCCTGCACGCCGACACCGCGCTCGACCCGGCACAGGCGCTGGCCCGGCTGCGCACGCGCCCCACCCGGCTCGCCGAGGCCGCGCCGGACGGGCCGATCTGGCTGCTGGCCGACCTGCCGGACGGCCGCGACGCCGACGCGTCCGCGGGGCTCGCCCTGCTGCTGCCGGTGCACACGGCCGCCCCGCCCGAATGCTGGCTGGCCCGGGACGAAGCCGACGACGGCGCCGGATCGCCCCTGGCGGAGATCGAGGTCCGGGACGGGCTGCTGGGACAGCAGATGCGGCTGCCGGCCGCGGCGGCCGGCCAGGCCCTGTGCCGGCTGGTGCTGTCCTTCCCCACCCGGCTCTCCATCGAGCAATGGCAGGGCCACACGCTGTCCGAGACCACGGCGCACACCGCCCAGGCCGCCGGCCTGCTGGCGGGCGGCCTGCTGACGCTGGCGGCCTTCCTGGTCATCATCTCCCTGACCATGCGCGAGCAGCCCTACATGGTCCTGGCCTGCTGGATCCTCTGCAACCTGCGCCTGGGCGCCTGGGCGCTGGGCTGGGATCACCAGTTCCTGGGCCAGGTCATCCCCCCCGATCCGCTGGTCTGGGTGCGCAAGCTGACCGTCCTGATCTACTACGTCCTGACGATCCACCTGTTCGTCACCCTGTTCCGGCCCAGCCTGGACGCCATCACGGTGCGCCGCCTGCGCCTGGTCGCCCGCTGGAGCGCGGTCTGCCTGCTGCTGGCGCTGCTCGCGCTGCCCCACGACTGGTTCCAGCTCACGACCTTCCTCACCGCCTGGCTGGCCTCGGCCCTGGTCACCGTCACGCTGGTCCACGGCCTGTTCCGCTTCAACACGCGCTCGCAGCTCTGGCACACCATCGGCGTCTGCCTGGCCCTGGTGATCCTGCTGACCGGCCTGGTCCTGATCGGCCTGGGGCGCGCGAGCCTGATCGCCCCCTTCCCGGGCACGGTCGCGCTGCTGCTGTGCAACCTGCTGATCGCCCTGGCCGCGGCCGACAAGATGCGCGAGGAGCGCCAGCTGCGCCTGCGCCAGCGCAACGACCTGATCGCCCGCGACACGCTCACGCCGCTGGGCCTGTTCACGCTGGGGGCCACCCGGCATTTCGAGCACCTCAATCCGAACGCGCGCGAGATCCTCGACATCGCGCCCGATTCGGACCTGCACGCGCTCGCCTGGAGCGACTTCTTCCCCAAGGTGGACTGGCTGGCGATCTCCGTGGCCACGGAGCAGGGCCGCGACACCGAGATCCAGCGCATCCAGGCCGCGCGCGACGCGCCGGCGCGCAACTTCCTGCTGCGCGCCACGCTGGTGGGCAGCCGCGTCGAAGGCTCCCTGCAGGACATCAGCGCGCGCACCGAGACCATCCGCAAGCTGCGCCTGATGGCCGACAATGATCCCCTGACCGACACGCTCAACCGCCGCGGGATCGAGAAGACCATGCAGAAGGCGATCGAGAACCTGCAGCAGACCAACACGCCCTGCGCCCTGGCCTTCCTCGACCTGGACCACCTCAAGCGCGTCAACGACCTGTTCGGCCATTCCACCGGCGACACGCTGCTGCAGATGGTCTGCGAACGGCTGAAATACTCGCTGTCCGACGAACAGCCGCTGGGCCGCATCGGCAATGACGAGTTCATCATCCTGTTCCCCGGCATGCGGGCCGGCGAGGCCCGCCGCGCGGCCCAGGACATGATCGAGAGCCTGAACGGCTCGGCGCTGTACGTCGGCGAACGGGCCTTCCAGCTCAAGAGCGCCATGGGGCTGATCGACATCGACCGCAACATGACCCCCAAGGACGCCATCGCCGCCGCCAGCCGCGCCTGCCGCGACGCCCGCAAGCAGCACCAGGACGTCGTCCTGTACGAGGAGAACGCCCGCGAGCTGTTCGACCACATCGACGAGATGCACCTGTTCGAGCAGCTGGAAAGCACCGGCACGTCCGAGGACATCTTCCTGGAGATGCAGCCCATCATGTCGCTGCGCCATCCCCTGAAGACGCTCAACTTCGAGGCGCTGCTGCGGGTGCGCAACACCGGCGCGCGGCCGCTCCAGACCGGCAAGATCATCCAGGCGGCGGAAGACAGCGGCATGATCACCGCCATCGACAAATGGGTCTTCACGACGCTGCTGGAGTGGATGTCCAGGCACCACCTCAAGCTCGGCCAGACCCGCCAGGTCAACGTCAACCTCAGCGGAGTGTCGCTCAACGACGACCGCTTCATCAACGTCCTGTTCGGCATCCTCAACCAGCAGCCGCAGTTCACCCGCCGCCTGTGCGTGGAAATCACCGAGGGCGTGGCCCTGCAGGACCTGGAGCGCACCCGCCAGTTCATGCGGCGCCTGCAGCGCATGGGCGCGCGCGTGGCCCTGGACGACTTCGGCGCCGGCTACACCTCGTTTTCCTACCTGAAGGAACTGCCGGCCGACATGATCAAGATCGACGGCACCCTGATCCGCGACATGCTCGCCAGCGAGGCCAACATCGCCATCGTCAACAGCATCGTGGACCTGGCCCACAACCTGGGCATGGAATGCATCGCCGAATGGGTCGAGGACGTCGCCACCCTGCGCGCGCTCACCGACATGGGCGTGGACTACGTCCAGGGCTACGTGATCTCGGGCTCGCGGCCGCCGCTGGACCTGCTCGCCTGCGACAACATCCTGCCGCTGGTGGGGGACCCGGCCGCCCGCGCCTACATCGAGGAAATCAGCGGGCGGCGCCTGACGTAGGGCGCGCCGGCGGGACGGCCCGCGGCGGAACGGAGCCCCCGGAGCGGGGCCCGCGGATCAGAGTTCGCCGTACGAGTGCAGGCCCGACAGGAACATGTTGACGCCCAGGAAGGCGAAGCTGGTCACCAGCAGGCCCGACAGCGCCCAGTAGGCCGACATGGCGCCGCGCAGGCCCTTCATCAGGCGCATGTGCAGCCAGGCGGCGTAGTTCAGCCAGACGATCAGCGCCCAGGTTTCCTTGGGGTCCCACTGCCAGTAGGTGCCCCAGGCGTCGGCCGCCCACAGCGCCCCCAGGATCGTGGCCACCGTGAAGAAGGCGAAGCCCACCGCGATGGCGCGATACATGATGTCGTCGAGGATCTCCAGCGACGGCAGCCGCCGGGCGATCGGCGCGCGGAACGCCAGGATCGTGCCCACGACCAGCGCGCCGATGCCGAAATACAGCATCCAGGTGGCCGACAGCTCGCGCGAGCCGAAGATCAGCGGCTCGGCGCACAGGACCGCCCCCAGGACGAACACCGGCACCAGCGGCTTCCAGCTGCGGGTCTCGCCATGCGACTTGACCAGGTAGGCGAAGCCCACCATGGCCGCCAGGCTGAAGGTGCCGTAGCCGATGAAGTTCGCGGGGACGTGCAGCTTCATCCACCAGCTCTTCAGGGCCGGGACCAGGGGCTGGATCTGGTAGGCGTCGCGGGTGAAGGAATACCACAGCAGGAACACCACCAGCGAGCTGATGACCAGCAGCACGAAGCCGCCCAGCGCGCGCGTGGCATAGCGGCGCTCGTAGTACAGGTAGAACAGCGCCGTGACCAGGCACAGCAGGACGAAGACCTCGTAGAGGTTGCTGACGGGGATGTGGCCGATGTCCGGCCCCAGCAGGTGGCCTTCGCGCCAGCGCACCAGCAGCCCGGTCACGCCGGCGTAGACCGCCGCCCAGGTGAGGAGGGTGCCCACCCAGGCCGCCGTGCGGCTGGCGAAGCCGATCCAGTAACAGACCGTCGCCAGGGCGAACAGGGCGCACATCCACAGGATGGCCGACTGCGAGGAGATCAGGTATTTCAGCAGGAAGGTGCTCTCGGCGCGCGACAGGTCGCCCTGCAGCAGCGCGCCCGTGGGGCTGTAGAGCCAGATCGCCAGCAGCGCCGTCAGGCCGCTGGCCACCATCAGGGTGCGCAGCGGCCGCCACAGCCAGCCCATCCAGCTGAACAGGCCGACCGCGCCGATCAGGATCAGCTTTTCGTAGTAGTCCATGAACGTGCCGTATTCCGTCAGCACGTGGCCGGCGCCGACGGCCAGCAGCAGGAAGAAGGCGAAATCGGTCCAGTCGGGCCGGCCCCGGCGGCCGCGGCGGTCGCCGCTGGCGTTCATGTCATGGGGCCAGGCGGCCGCGGCGCGCGCGGCGATGGAATCAGACGTCATGATCGGGTCCTCCGGACAAGCGGCGCAGGGCATCCCGCAGCCGTTCGTATTCGTGATTGAAATCCAGGGTGCGCCGCTGGGTGGTCATGGCGGCCAGCCAGGCGCTGCCCCCGTCCTGCGGCCGGATCCACACCCAGACGCGGCGTTCGCGGATGTAGAACATCGAGAACACCCCGAGCACCAGCAGCAGGCAGCCGATGTAGACGATGGTCTTGCCGGGGCTGCGGGCCACCTGGAAGACGCTCGCCTGCACCTGCTCGAAGCCGGTGAGCTGCAGGGCCACAGAGGCAGGATAATCCGGCAGCGTCGCCAGCGCCAGTACGGCCTGGCGCATCCACTGGCGGTCGCGCTCCGCGTCCGGGCCCTGCGGATCGAGCGCCGGCTCGCCCGCGCCGGCCCGCGCCAGGTCGCGCAGTTCGGTCAGGCTGAGCTGGATCATGGGCACGGCGAAGTTCAGGATCTTTTCCCGCTGGTCGGGCGGTGCGGCGTCGATGATGCCGTTGAAGCCGTCGCGCGCGAAGGTGCGCAGCGCCCCGCGCGCGGCCTGGAACATCAGCTCGCGCTGCTCGCCGGCGGGCGCGTTGCGCTCCGCGAAGCGCCGGGCGGCCTGGTCGCGCAGGCCGGCGTCGTCCAGCGCGGCGCGCAGCCGCATGAATTCCGCCATCGTCCCCTGGCCGTCGGCCGGCACGCGCAGGTAGCGGTAGGGCTGCGAGGCGCTGTTGCGCACCCCCAGCAGGAACATCGGGACGTCCTCGATCATCACCGGCAGCAGGTACTGGTTGAACTCGTGCGCCTGGCCGTCGGCGCCGATCAGCCGGTACTGCACGCTGGGCCCGACGTTGCGCAGGCCGTCGTTGCGCGGCCGGGCCGCGCTGCCGGTCACGGCGGCCACGTGCTCGACCACGTCGGTCGGCTGCGGCCCCTGGCCGTCGCCCATGTTCTCGACGTTGATGACGCGCAGGCCGGTGTAGTCCACCACCAGCCCGCCCAGGCTGGCGGGCAGCCTGCCTTCGCGCCCGACCGTGCCGGCGACTTCCACCGGCTGCGCGCCGCCGCCCCGCAGCGGCCAGGCCTTGAGCTGCAGGGTGCTGCCGCCGTCGTCGAAGCTGGACTGGTAGACCGTGACGCCGCGATAGTGCAGCGGCTCGTTCACCTGGATCGTGCGGTCGAAGGACTCGCCGGTCGCCAGGTCGGTCACCGTCACGTCGCTGCGAAAATCGCTGGGCATGCCGGTGTCGTAGTAGTCGATGTGGAATTTGTTGAGTTTCAGCGTGAAGGGCAGGGGCTGCAGCAGCACGCCCTGGCCCGCCGCCACGATGCCGACGCTGCTCTGCTTGCCGTCGGGCACCAGCATGTTGGCCCGGAAGCTGGGATTGCGCGCCGACAGCCGCCCGGACTCGGGCACCTCGGAGATCAGCATGTTGCCGGTCACGGGCTGCTTGTCGAACAGCCAGGTCTGCAGCCGCACCGGCAGCTCGCTGTCGAGCAGCCCGCCCAGGCAGATCACGACGATGGCCACGTGCGCGAAGATGTAGCCCAGGCGGTTGGCCGCGCCCTTCTTCGCCGCCACCATGCGGCTGTCGCCGTCCTCGCGCACCCGGTAGCGGAAGCCCTGGGCCCGCAGCAGCGCGCCCACTTCGGCGCAGGCGCGTTCCGGCGGCAGGTCGCTGGAGAGCTCGACGCGGTGGTGGAAGGCCCTGAGGCTGGAGCCGCGCACGTATTCCCGGAACGAGCGCATGTCGCGCAGCATCTTGGGCGCGTTGCGCAGCACGCACAGGGTGGTCGAGACCACCAGGAAGGCCATGATGAGCAGGAACCACACGCTGTTGTAGACGTGCCAGATGGAGAACTGGTCGAAGACCGCGAACCAGAAGGGCCCGAACTGGTCGACGTAGGCATTGGCCGACTGGTTCTGCGGCAGCACGGTGCCGATCAGGCTGGCCACGCAGATGAACACCAGCAGGCTGATGGCGAAGCGCATCGAGCCCAGGAGCTCGACGACATCGGCGCCCAGGGGGCGGGGAGAGGGGGAAGACGCCACGGCGGCTCGACTCATGAAAATTAAATGCCCCACGCCGCGCCTTCGGCTCGCGTCCACCTCGCAGCATGCATGCCGCGGGGATTCGCCAGGCTCGAAACGGTCCGAAGGGACTTGTTCGTGTCCTGGCTCATCCCCCCAGGGGGGCGCTTTTTACCTTGGGGCGGCCCGGCGGTAAAAAAACAGGGGGTGCGCTCGCGCGTGCCCCCCTCGATTCAAGTCTTTTAAGTTTCAACGATACACCGGTACGCGCCGGGATCCCTCCAAGACCCTGCGCGCGACCGGGAAATCCGCCCGCCGCCCTAGCGCAGGCCCGCCGCGTAGTCGGCCACGGCGGCCAGGTCCTTGTCGTTCATGCGGTCGGCGATGTCGTGCATGATGTCGTTGGCCCGGTCGCCCGAGCGGAAGAGCTTGAGCTGGTCCAGCAGGTATTCGGGGTGCTGGCCGGCCAGGCGCGGGAATTCGGCCGGCAGGCCGGCGCCGTTGGGCGAGTGGCATGCGGCACAGGCCGGCACCTTGCGATCGGCGATGCCGGCGCGCCAGATGGTCTGGCCGCGTTCCATGGTGGCTTCGTGCGTGGCCGTGCCGGCCTTGTCCCAGTCCATCTTCTGCTGCGACAGGTACAGCGCGACGTTCTGGATGTCCTGGGGCGTCAGGGTGGGGGCGATGGTGGACATGATGGACGGCGCGCCGTCGGCGCCCGTGCGCACCGCGCGCTTGTCGCCCTGCGGCACGAAATCGCGCAGCTGCTTGGCGATGTATTCGTGCGGCATCGCGGCCAGGTTGGGATTCATGGGGATGGTGCTGTTGCCGCCTTCGCCGTGACAGGTGACACAGGCCAGCACGCCGCGCGACATGTCGCCATTCAGGAACAGCTGCTCGCCGGCCTTGGCATCGGGTTTTTGCGCGTCCTGGGCTTGGGCGAAGCCGGGCAGGGCGCCGGCGAGAATCAGGCTGCCGGCCATGAACACACTGGAAAGCGCACGCTTCATGAGATCCTCGGTGGTGATTCGTTCACGACGCCGGGATCCGGCGCCTGACAAGGCCGACACCGTATCCGCCCGGGACACGCGATGCGCGGCGCAACATTCAATATGAAATTATACAATAGGCTTCACCCCCCTCTCCTGTCGAGCCCGCCCCCCGTGTCTCTCCTCCATCGCGCCCGGTTCACGGTGTCCGCCGCCCGGCTGGACCAGCTGCCCGCCCCGACCACCGCCGAAGTCTGTTTCGTCGGCCGCTCCAACTCGGGCAAGTCCTCGGCCATCAACGTCCTGACCAACCAGCGCCGGCTCGCCTTTTCCAGCAAGACGCCCGGCCGCACCCGCCTGATCAACCTGTTCGGCATCCCCGATCCGCTCGCGCCGGACGCCTGGCTGGGCTTCCTGGTGGACCTGCCCGGCTACGGCTACGCCGCCGTGGACCGCGCGGCGCGCGACGAATGGGCCGAGGTCCTGGGCGGCTACCTGCACGAGCGCGCCAGCCTGGCGGGCGTGGTGCTGCTGATCGACATCCGCCGCGGCGTCACCGACCTGGACCGGCGCCTGGCCCGCTGGATCGCCCTGCGCGGCCTGCCCACCCTGGCCCTGCTGACCAAGGCCGACAAGCTGCCCTACGGCCAGCGCATCCAGGCCGCCGCGCGCGCGCGCAAGGACCTGGCGGACATCGGCACGCTGACCGCGCTGCCCTTTTCCGCCACCCACCGCATCGGCCTGGACGAGGCCGCCGCCCACATCGAAAACTGGATCTCGCCCCAGGCCGTGCCCTGAGCGCGCGAGCATCCTCCCACGCCCCCTTCATCGTCCCGCCGCGCGCGGCGGGTGTTTTCCGGAGTCCCGCATGACCGCCTTCCTGCCCCCCGCCGATTTTCCCGCCATGCGCCTGCGCCGCAACCGGCGCGACGACTTTTCCCGCCGCCTGGTGCGCGAGACGCGCCTGTCGGCCGACGACCTGATCTATCCGGTGTTCGTCTGCGAGGGCCGCGACGTGCACGACCCGGTGGCCTCGATGCCGGACGTGGCGCGGCAGTCCCCCGACGTCCTGCTGCGCACGGCCGAGCAATGCCTGGAGCTGGGCATCCCCGTGCTGGCCCTGTTCCCGCACATCGACCCGTCCCTGAAGACGCCCGACGGCCAGGAGGCCGCCAATCCGAACGGCCTGATCCCGCGCACCGTGGCCCTGCTGAAATCGAAGTTCCCCGAACTGGGCGTGCTCACCGACGTGGCGCTGGACCCCTACACCAGCCACGGCCAGGACGGCCTGATCGACGACGACGGCCAGCTGCTGAACGAGCCCACGGTGGCCATGCTGGTGCGCCAGGCGCTAACCCACGCCCAGGCGGGCGCCGACATCGTCGCCCCCAGCGACATGATGGACGGGCGCATCGGCGCCGTGCGCCAGGCGCTGGACGCCCAGGACCGCATCCACACCCGCATCATGGCCTACTCGGCCAAGTACGCCAGCGCCTTCTACGGGCCCTTCCGCGACGCGGTGGGCTCGGCCGCCAACCTGGGGGCGTCCAACAAGGCCACCTACCAGATGGACCCGGCCAACCGCCTGGAGGCCCTGCGCGAAGTCGCCGCCGACATCCGCGAAGGCGCCGACATGGTGATGGTCAAGCCCGGCCTGCCCTACCTGGACGTGCTGCGCGAGGTCAAGGACGCCTTCGGCATGCCGACCTACGCCTACCAGGTCAGCGGCGAATACGCCATGATCAAGGCCGCCGCCGCCAACGGCTGGCTGGACCACGACAAGGTGATGATGGAATCGCTGCTGGCCTTCAAGCGCGCCGGCGGCGACGGCATCCTGACGTACTTCGCCATCGCCGCGGCGAAGATCCTGCGCGCGCGGGGCTGAGGCCGGCGCGCCGTTCGACCCTTGCCGTTCAGGCTTCGGCGGCGCACGCCAGGCAGTCCCGCTCCGACGTTCCGTACAGGCAGACGCGGTTGCGGCCGCCGCGCTTGGCCCGGTACAGAGCCTGGTCGGCGTGCCGCAGCAGCTCGTCCAGGTCCGCGCGCGGGCTCTGGGAATCGTGCACGATGCCGATGCTGACCGTGATGCGCAGCGGCTCGTCGCTGTCGTAGTACAGGCTGATGCCTTCCACGCAGGCGCGCAGGCGCCGGGCCGTCTCGACGGCGTCCTCCAGGGAGCAGCCCGGCAGGATCAGGCCGAACTCCTCGCCGCCCAGCCGCCCGAACAGGTCCTGGGGGCGGATGGCGCCGCGGATCGTGCGGGAGAATTCCTGCAGCACGTTGTCGCCCGCCGCGTGGCCGTGGGTGTCGTTCAGCTGCTTGAAGTGGTCGATGTCCAGCATCATCAGGCCGTTGCCGTGCAGGAACGGGGGGATCTGCCGGAGGTATTCCTGAGCGCCGCGCATGAAGGCCGGCCGCGACAGGGCCTGCGTCATCTCGTCGTGATCCAGCGCGCGGTTGAGGGACACGATCAGGTCGCTGCGGGCCGCCAGGGCGCTGGACATCAGCAGCGGCGCGGCCACCACCAGCAGCAGGCCCAGTTGCAGGGAGACCAGCGCCCAGCCGGACATGCCCGTCAGCGAGCCGCCGGCGGGTGGCCCCGGCCAGCCGGCGCCGATGCCGGACACGATGCCGAGCACCGTCAGCAGGACCAGCCAGGCCACCATCCGCTGCGAGCAGGCGTGGGCGCAATACATCAGCGAGGCCAGCGGGAACACCAGGGAGCCGGCGCCGCCCAGCGCCAGGCACAGCGCCAGGCTGGCCAGCCACGCCAGCGGCGGCAGCCAGACCGCCCGGGCCGCCAGCAGCCGCAGCAGGCCGCGGCCCGCGCGGCGGCGCTCGCCGCGGAGGAATCCGGGCCGGGGCAGCAGCAGCACCGGTGGCAGGAAGACGCAATAGCCCAGCCAGCGCCCCAGCAGGCCGCTGAGGGCATCCGCGCTGCCCGGGATGCCGCCCGTCTGCAGGTAGCCCAGGCCGCGGGCCACCGCCGAGAGGACGATGGCGCCCGCCAGGCCGGCCAGCAGGATCCGGACGATGGCGCCGGGCGTGCGCAGGCTGTCCTGGGGCAGGAAGCGGGACAGGACGAGCCAGACGACGAACAGGCCCGACAGATCGGCCAGGCCCTGCGCCGCGGCCTGACCCCAGGCCAGCCGGGCCAGCACCAGGGCCGCGCCCAGCAGGGGCCAGGCGAGGGAGGGCACGCGCATGCGGGAACGCAGCAGCGCCCCGGCCAGGATCGCGTCGACCGGCCACAGCGCCAGGCTGCCGAACACCGGCCACGCCCACAGAGCGGCGAACACCAGCGGAAACGCCGCGGCGGCCGGCCAGGCCGCGCGGGCGATCATACGCGTGAGGTGTGTCCCGAGGCCAACCGCCTGATTCATGATCAGCGCATTCTTTTCCTGATGTCTCCGGAGGAAATCCGCCGCCCACCCGCGCGGCGCCCTCCGTCCGCCTGCACGCCCTGGCGGTCCTGAAAGCCGGGGGCGCCCAGGATAGCACGAATGTAATAAAATGATCCAGATCGGAAATGCTCGTTGCATTCCTTTCATTTCTGCCGGCTTGCCGCCCCTCAGCTTGCCGCACCGCGGCCTTCCGCGCCGCGGCCTTCCCCATCGCGGCCGCCGCGGCTCAGCGCCGCCGCACCGTCGGGCGCTCGCCCACGGGCACCTCCAGCGTCACGTTCCTGCCGGCGCGCCATACGCCCAGGCGGGCGGTGCCGCCCGCCCGCAGCGAGGCCAGGCGGTTGACCAGGTCGTAGGCGTCTTCCACCGCCCGGCCGTCCAGCGTGCGGATGACGTCGCCCACCCGCACGCCGGCGCCCGCCGCCGGCCCGCCCGGCAGGACGCGGGCGACGATCGCGCCGCGCGTGTCCTTCAGGCGGAAGGCCTGCGCCAGGTCGGGCGTGATGTCCTGCGGCTCCAGGCCCAGCCAGCCGCGCCGCACGCGGCCGTAGGTCAGGATCTCGTCCAGGATGTGGTGCGCGGCCGCCGCCGGGATGGCGAAGCCGATCCCCAGCGAGCCGCCGGTCTCGGAATAGATCGCCGTGTTGATCCCGACCAGTTCCCCGCGCGCGTCGATCAGCGCGCCGCCCGAATTGCCCGGGTTGATGGCCGCGTCGGTCTGGATGAAGTCCTCGTAGGTGTTCAGCCCCAGGCGGTTGCGGCCCACGGCGGAGACGATGCCCTGGGTGGTGGTCTGGCCCACGCCGAACGGATTGCCGATCGCCAGCACCACGTCGCCCACGCGCACCGAGGGCGCGGGATCGAAGGCGATCGCGGGCAGGTCGGGCAGGCCGATCTTCAGCACCGCCAGGTCGCTTTCAGGATCCGCGCCGACCAGCTTCGCCGCCGCCTGGCGGCCGTCGCGCAGGCGCACCTCGATCGCGTCGGCCGCCTCGATCACGTGGTAGTTGGTCAGGATCGTGCCATCGGCCCGCACGATCACGCCCGAACCCAGGCTGGTGGCCGATTCCCGCCGCGTGAACCCCGGCAGGCCGCGCAGGAACCGTTCCAGGCTGGGATCGGCCGGCAGCGGCACCAGCGGCACGTCCACGTGCTTGGCGGTGTAGATGTTGACCACCGACGGCGCGGCCCGCGCCACGGCGTCCGCGTAGCTGAACGGGGCCGCGCCCGGAGCGGGGGCCGAGGGGGCCCGGGGCGCCGCCGGCGCGCCGGGCGCGGGGCCGGGCTCGGGCGCGCCGCCCGGCAGCCACTGCGGCCGCAGGGTGGCCACCAGAAAGAGGATGGCCAGGCAGACCGTCACGGTCTGGGCGAAAATCAGCCACAATCGTCGCATGAACATGACATCATCCGATACGTCCCGCGCGTGCGGTCCCCTGCGCGGCCCCGGCGCCGCCCGGATGGGCCGGACGCAGGACGATCCGCACGGGCCGGCCCGCGGCCGGATCCGCCCATGCGGCACAGACGGAAAGACGCGCTGAAGGACTTCATCCCATGGTTACCGAAATCTCCCGCCAGGAACTGGCGGACTGGCTGAACGAGGCGTTGCAGCCGGAACGCTTCCGTGATTATTGCCCGAACGGCCTGCAGGTCCAGGGGCGCGGCGCGATCCGCCGCATCGTCACCGGCGTGACGGCCTCGCAGGCCCTGATCGAGGCCGCCGCCGCACGCGATGCGGACGCCATCCTCGTGCACCATGGCTGGTTCTGGAAGAACGAGGACCCCTGCATCCGCGGCCCCAAGCACCGCCGCCTGGCGGCCCTGATGGCGCGCGAGATCAATCTGTTCGCCTACCACCTGCCGCTGGACGCCCACCCCGAATGGGGCAACAACGCCCAGCTGGCGCGCGTCATGGACTGGATCCCGGACACCGGCCCGGACGGCGCCCCGCGGCGCTGCGGCCCGGACGGCTTGGTCTGGCTGGGCGCGCCCGCCCGCGAGACGACGGTGGGCGCGCTGGCGGCCGACATCGCCCGCCGGCTGGCGCGCGAGCCCCTGGTGATCGGCGACCCGGCGCAGCCGGCACGGCGGCTGGCCTGGTGCACCGGCGCAGCCCAGGGCATGATGGACGCCGCCCTGGCGGCGGGCGCGGACTGCTACGTGAGCGGGGAGATCTCCGAGCCCACCGTGCACCTGGCGCGCGAGACGGGCGCGGCCTACATCAGCGCCGGCCACCACGCCACCGAGCGCTACGGCGTGCAGGCCCTGGGCAAGGCCATCGAGGCCCGCTTCGGCGTGCCCTGCGAATTCGTGGACATCGACAATCCCGTCTAGCGCGGCGGCCGGGCCCCCGGGGGCCGCGGCCGGGCGCGCGGCCCGCGCACGCACGGCCTGTGCTTCCTATTTTTTCAGGGCGTCGCGGATCTCGCGCAGCAGGAGGATGTCTTCGGGGGGCGCCGCGGCCTCGGGGGCCGGCTCGGCCTCGAAGCGGCGGCGGGCGTTGTTCACCAGCTTCACCAGCATGAACACCACCAGGGCCAGCAGCAGGAAATTGACGAAGATGGTGAGGAAATGGCCCCAGGCGAACACCACCGCGCCCGCCTTGGTCAGGTCGGCCATCGTCATGGCGCCGGCATAGCCTTCGGGCAGGCGCAGCACCCAGAAAAGGTTGTCGAAATTGACGCTGCCGCCGAGGATGAAATTGATGAGCGGCATGAACAGGTCGTTGACGATCGAATCGATGATCTTGCCGAAGGCGCCGCCGATGATGACCCCGATCGCCAGGTCCATCATGTTGCCCTTGATGGCGAATTCACGGAATTCTTTGATGAAACCCCCGGCTGCGCTCATTTCGCTCGTCCTCCATCCATTTACCCCACTGGGCGTAACGCTATAATACGCGGTTGAAGACCCTTGTGGGGCGACCTTTTCGCGGCTCCACGCACAGGCAGATCACGTTCAAAACGCTCCGCCCCCAGGGCGGCAACCAGGGATAACAGAATGAGTCAGCATCCGACACAGTCCGACGAGCAGGGCGCAGTCGACCCGAACCTGCCCCCCGATCCTTCGCGCCGCTTCTGGGTCGCATCGGCCTGTACCCTTGGCGGAGTGGCGGGCGTCGCCACGGCGGTGCCGTTCGTCGGCTCGTTCGCCCCGTCGGAAAAGGCCAAGGCGGCCGGCGCGCCGGTCGAGGCCGACATCTCCGGCCTGGCCGAAGGCCAGATGATGACCGTCGAATGGCGCGGCAAGCCGGTCTGGATCGTGCGCCGCACCAAGGCCGAAATCGAAGCCCTGCCCAAGCACGACGCCGAGCTCGCCGATCCCCAGTCCGACCGCCCCGGCTTCACGCCGGAATGGGCGAAAAACGAATACCGCTCGCGCAAGCCCGAATACTTCGTCTGCATCGGCATCTGCACCCACCTGGGCTGCTCGCCCACCGCCCACTTCCAGACCGGCGCCCAGCCGGGGCTGCCCAGCGACTGGCCGGGCGGCTGGTTCTGCCCGTGCCACGGCTCCACCTTCGATCTGGCCGGCCGGGTGTTCGCCAACAAGCCCGCCCCTGACAATCTCGAAATCCCGCCCTACGTCTTCTCCGCCGACGGCAGCCGCATCACCATCGGCGTCGACGAAGACAACAAGGCCTGATGGACGCCCCCGTTCATCCTTTTGCGATATTGAATCTAGGAGCCTTCCATGGCCGATAAAAACGTCGAGACGACCGGGTTGCTGGGCTGGGTGGACAACCGCTTCCCGCTCACCAAAATGTTCAAGGAGCACATGTCCGAGTACTATGCTCCGAAAAACTTCAACTTCTGGTATTTCTTCGGCTCGCTGGCGCTGCTGGTGCTGGTGATCCAGGTCGTCACCGGGATCTTCCTGGTGATGAACTACAAGCCCGATGCGCGCTTCGCCTTCGAGTCCGTCGAATACATCATGCGCGAAGTGCCGGGCGGCTGGTTCATCCGCTACATGCACTCCACCGGCGCCTCGATGTTCTTCGTCGTGGTCTACCTGCACATGCTGCGCGGCCTGTTCTACGGCTCCTACCGCAAGCCGCGCGAGCTGGTCTGGATCTTCGGCGTGGCCATCTTCCTGTGCCTGATGGGCGAGGCCTTCTTCGGCTACCTGCTGCCCTGGGGCCAGATGTCCTACTGGGGCGCCCAGGTGATCGTGAACCTGTTCTCGGCCATCCCCTTCATCGGCCCCGACCTCTCCCTGTTCATCCGCGGCGACTACGTCGTGTCCGACGCCACCCTGAACCGCTTCTTCGCCTTCCACGTGATCGCCATCCCGCTGGTGCTGATCGGCCTGGTCGTGGCGCACATCATCGCCCTGCACGAAGTGGGCTCGAACAACCCCGACGGCGTCGAGATCAAGAAGGGTCCGAAGGACAAGTACGGCCGCCCCATGGACGGCATCCCCTTCCACCCCTACTACTCGGTGCACGACGTGGTCGGCGTGGCGGGCTTCCTGATCGTGTTCGCCGCGATCATCTTCTTCGGCCCCGAAATGGGCGGCTACTTCCTGGAATACAACAACTTCATCCCGGCCGACCCGCTGAAGACCCCGCCGCACATCGCCCCGGTCTGGTACTTCACGCCGTTCTACACCATGCTGCGCGCCACCACCAGCGACTTCACCTGGGTGATGGCCGCTGGCGCCCTGCTGGCCGCCGTGGTGCTGTTCGCCAAGGGCCGGCTCTCGGGCATCTGGCGCCTGGCCGTGCCCGGCATCCTGATCCTGGTCGCCATCCTCATGAAGGTCCTGGACGCCAAGTTCTGGGGCGTGGTGTCCATGGGCGGCGCCGTCGTCATCCTGTTCTTCCTGCCGTGGCTGGACCAGTCCCCGGTCAAGTCGATCCGCTACCGTCCCAACTGGCACAAGGTCCTGTACGCGATCTTCATCGTCGATTTCCTGATCCTGGGCTGGCTGGGCACGCAGCCGGTCTCGCCCTCCGCCACCCTGATGGGGCAGATCGGCACGGTCATCTATCTGGCGTTCTTCCTGGCGATGCCCGTCTGGAGCCGTCTGGGCACCTTCAAGCCGGTTCCCGACCGCGTCACCTTCCGGGCCCACTGAAGGCCGAACCCCTGACTGTCACGGAAAGATCATGCTGAAAAAACTGCTCGGTGCCCTGGCCCTGTCTTTGACCTGCACGCTGGCCCTCGCCTCCGAGGGCGGCGCACACCTGGATCGCACCCCCGACCGCATCACCGAACTGGCCGCCCTGCAAAACGGCGCCAAGCTGTTCGTCAACTACTGTCTGAACTGCCACAGCGCCAATGCCATGCGCTACAACAAGCTCATGGACCTGGGCCTGTCCGAGGACGACATCAAGAAGAACCTGCTCTTCACCCGCGAGAAGGTCGGCGACCTGATGACGATCGCCATGACGCCCGAGGACGCGAAAAAGTGGTTCGGCGCCGCGCCGCCCGACCTGTCCGTGATCGCCCGCGCCAAGAGTACCAACTTCGGCCCCTCCGGCGTGGACTACATCTACACCTACCTGCGCACCTTCTACCGCGACTCCACCAAGAAGACCGGCTGGAACAACGTCGTCTTCCCCAGCGTGGGCATGCCCAACGCGCTCTGGCAGCTCGAAGGCCCGCGCAGCTTCACGGACATCGAAGTCCACCAGGTTGCCGACGCCCAGGGCAACGAACAGTGGCAGCGCACCACCACGGTCTACGACGCCGCCGGCATCCCGACCGTCAAGACCGAAGTCCTGAAGGACTACACCGGCGAAGCCACCCGCGTCACGCGCTTCGACTCCGCCGATGCCAAGACCTTCAGCAAGTTCGAGAGCGACGTCGCCGACCTGAGCAACTTCCTGGGCTGGATGGCGGAGCCCGGCCAGCTCCTGCGCAAGCAGATCGGCGTGTGGGTCATGCTGTTCCTGTTCCTGTTCCTGTTTGTCGCCATCCGCATGAATGCGGCATACTGGAAGCACGTCCGCTAAGGATCGTCTGATTTCAGAAGATCCCCGGATCGGCCGCGCCCCGCGGGGCGCATGACCCTCCGGCCGCGCGGGCCGGGATGCCAGCCAGGCGTTGACACGACGCCTGGCTTGCGTTTTCAGGCGCGCGCGCGTTCTCCGTCTTTTTTTGCATTGGAACCCACGACATGATGGTGCTCTATTCCGGGACGACCTGCCCCTTTTCGCAACGCTGCCGCTTCGTGCTGTTTGAAAAGGGCATGGATTTTGAAATCCGCGACATCGACCTGTACAACAAGCCCGAAGACATCGCGGTGATGAATCCCTACGGCCAGGTGCCCATCCTGGTCGAGCGCGACCTGGTCCTGTACGAGTCGAACATCATCAACGAATACATCGACGAGCGCTTCCCGCACCCGCAGCTGATGCCGGCCGACCCGATCATGCGGGCACGCACCCGCCTGTTCCTGTACAACTTCGAAAAGGAACTGTTCGTCCACGTGTCCACGCTGGAAAACCGCGGCGTCACCGACGAAAAGATCCGCGACGCGGCCCGCGCCAACATCCGCGACCGCCTCGCCCAGCTCGCCCCCCTGCTGGTAAAGAACAAGTACATGCTGGGCGAGGAATTCTCCATGCTGGACGTGGCCGTGGCCCCGCTGCTGTGGCGCCTGGGCCATTACGGCATCGAACTGCCCAAGAGCGCCGCCCCGATCCAGAAGTACGCCGAGCGCCTGTTCTCGCGCCCCGCCTACATCGAGGCCCTCACCCCCTCCGAAAAGGTCATGCGCCGCTGAACATGCAGGAATCCTCGACCAAACCGTACCTCATCCGCGCACTGCACGAATGGTGCACGGACAATGGCTACACGCCCTACCTGGTGGTCACCGTCGACGAGAACACCGTGGTGCCGCTCGCCCACGTCCATGACGGCCAGATCACGCTGAACATCAGCCACCTGGCCACCAACCGCCTGACGCTGGGCAACGACTACATCGAATTCGAATCCCGCTTCAACGGCGCGGTGGAGCACCTGTTCATCCCCGTGGCGGCCGTCTCGGCGGTGTACGCCCGCGAGACCGGCGCCGGCATGGGCTTCGAGGTCGTGGCCTCGCGCCCCTACCCGGGCGGCGACGACCAGCCGGGCCCCCAGCCGCCCGCGCCGGGCGCCCCGACGCCGCCGGACGACGGCCCCGACGCCCCCAAGCCGTCCCACCTGAAAGTCGTCAAATGAGGCGGCCCGTCCCGTACATCGTCCTGTAGAATGACGGTCCTTGGCCGGCTTAGCTCAGTTGGTAGAGCAGCTCACTTGTAATGAGAAGGTCGGGGGTTCGATTCCTCTAGCCGGCACCAATGCGATCCGCCCGGACGCCGCCCCGAAGCGGGTGGCGTTTTTGCCATGGCGGAAAACCGACAGTCCCGGTGGGCGCTTGACCCTCATCAAGACGGGAAATCAATGACCATGTTCTCATTGTGGATATAACTATTCCAACTCCACAAGGGGAACACCATGAAGAAGCACACCACCCTCCTCCTGGCGGCCGGCCTCGCGCTGAGCGGATCCGCCGCCCTGGCCGCGGGCGCGCCCGCCGCCGACGCGGTGCGGGAGACCGCGCGGCAGTTCTTCCAGCCGATCCCCACGCCCGAGTCCGTGATCAAGGAACGCAACATCTCCGCCGACAGCATCGAGCTGGGCCGCTGGCTGTTCTTCGAGCCGCGCCTGTCGCGCAGCCACATCATCAGCTGCAACACCTGTCACAGCGTCGGTACCGGCGGGGCCGACAACATCCAGACCTCCATCGGCCACGGCTGGCAGCACGGACCGCGCAATTCGCCGACCGTGCTCAACGCGCTGTTCAACGGCGCCCAGTTCTGGGACGGCCGCGCCGCCGACCTGAAGGAGCAGGCCAAGGGCCCCGTGCAGGCGAGCGTCGAGATGAACAACACGCCCTCCCAGGTCGAGGAAACCCTCAAGAGCCTGCCCGAATACGTCGCCCTGTTCCAGAAGGCCTATCCGAAGGACAAGGATCCGGTCAATTTCGAGAACATGGCCCATGCCATCGAGGCGTTCGAGAGCACGCTGCTCACGCCCAACTCCAAGTTCGACCAGTTCCTGGCCGGCGCCGACAGCCTGGACGAGATCGAGCTCAAGGGGCTGGACCTGTTCATGAGCAAGGGCTGCGTGGCCTGCCACCAGGGCATCAACGTCGGCGGCCAGGGGTACTTCCCCTTCGGGGTGGTGAAGAAGCCCGGCGCGGAAATCCTGCCGCCGGACGACAAGGGCCGCTTCACCGTGACCCACACCGCCAGCGACGAATACGTGTTCCGCGCGGGGCCGCTGCGCAACATCGCCCTGACCGCGCCCTACTTCCACAGCGGCGACGTCTGGTCGCTGGAGCAGGCCGTGGCCATCATGGGCTCCAGCCAGCTGGGCCAGGAGCTGAATGAGGGCGAGGTCAAGGCCATCACCCGCTTCCTGCACACCCTGACCGGCGAGCAGCCCCAGGTCGTCTACCCCATCCTGCCGCCGAGCACGGCCGCCACGCCCCGGCCGCAGAAGTAGCCCGTCCGCCGGCGCGGGCCGGTCCTTCAGGCGGCAACTCCCTTTGCGCCTGCGGGACGGGCCCGCGCAGGGCGGACCGCCCCGCCGCGGTCCGCCATTCCTCGTCCGCCTGGCGCCGTACTGCGGTGCCAGGCGGTTTTTTGTTTCACGATGACTCCAGTACCGCAATTCGCTGGACTACGCCAAGCAGCGCAACAAGCCCAGCACGCAACGCGGCTATCAGGGCGTGATTGACCGCTGCATCATCCCGATCATGGGCCGGATGAGGGCGCAATACGTGAAGCGCCCCGATGTGGCAGCGCTGATGAAGAAGCTGGCCTACAAGCAGGCCGAGGCGAACCGCACTTTCGGCGTGCTGCGCAAGATGTTCAACCTGGCCGAAGTATGGGGGCTGCGCCCTGACGGCACGAATCCGTGCCGCCACGTCCCAATGTACCCGCCTGGCAAGGAAACCCGGCTGATCGTGGACGATGAACTGGTGCGGATCTTCCGCCAGTTGGAGACGCTGGAGGCGGAAGGCCGACCCGGCACATGACCCACGGCGAACACTACGGCGGCTGGACGCGCGTGCTCAAGGCCGCCGGCGTGCCGCACGTTGGCACGCACGGCATCCGCCATCGCGGCGATGACCGACATCGCCAACTCTGGTGTGCCGACCAAGGTGGACATAAAGCTCACAGGTCACAAGACCGTGGCGATGTTTATGCACTATGTTCATACCGAGGACAAGCCGGTGCGGGATGCGGCCGAGCTGGTGGCGAATCGGCGGCTGGCGATTACCGGGGCATCCCGTTCTATGGAGATGACAGCATGACAAGGAAGACACCTACGACAGCGGGGAAGCGCACCGCCTTACCGGCTGGCTATGCCGGCATCCACGGCGGCATCGTGGAACTGCTGGATGCGGCGCGCCAGGCAGCGGCGCGCAGTGTCAATGCGCTGATGGCGGCCAGCTATTGGGAGATTGGCCGCCGGATCGTCGAAGCCGAGCAGAAAGGCAAGCGGCGGGCCGGTTACGGCGAGCAGTTGATGGAGCGCCTGTCCGCCGATCTGACGGCCCGGTTCGGGCGTGGGTTCGGCGTCAACAACCTGGAAAGCATGCGGCGTTTCTTCCTCGCCTATCCCCAACCCGAGATTTCCCAGACACTGTCTGGGAAATTGGGAAACGAGCCGTCTGCAGAGAAATCCCAGACAGTGTCTGGGAAATTGAGTCTGCCCGAACTGGCTCAGGTTTTCTCGCTGCCGTGGTCGGCTTACGTTCGGCTGCTGTCGGTCAAGGATGACCATGCCCGTCGGTTCTACGAGGCCGAGGCGTTGCGCGGCGGCTGGAGCGTGCGCCAGCTCGACCGGCAGATCGGCAGCCAGTTCTACGAGCGCACGGCCTTGTCCAAGGACAAGGCGGCGATGCTGGTCAAGGGTTCGGTGGCCAAGCCCGAGGATGTCGTCACGCCCAATGACGCGATCAAAGACCCGTATGTGCTGGAGTTCCTCGACCTGAAGCTGGGCAGCCTGACCCATGCCGACGTGGGGCAGATGCATATGTACTGCAACTATGCCAAGGAGCATTGGGCCTACCCGGACGAGAATCCGCCAGTGGGCCTGATCCTGTGCGCTGACAAGGGCCATGCCCTGGCGCGGTATGCACTGGATGGTCTGCCGAACAAGGTGATGGCGGCGAACTATCGCACCGTGCTGCCAGATGCCGAATTGCTGCAAAAGGAACTGGAGAACACGCGGCGGCTGCTCGAATCTCGCAGAGCGTTGTCCCTCAAGGACGACAAGCCACTCTTCGAGGCCGTTGGCAAAGCGCGTGCGGAGGCAAATCTGCCCCCAGCCGAGCTGAAAGAAGCCACTCAAGCGGCAGCAACCTCAGTTTGGGCAGCCGTTGTAGCTGATCGGGAAGCGATTGGCGGCCGCTATCTTGAAGATTGCAGTGTTGCATTCATTGACGACACGCCAAATCCATTTGCCGATGGAGTGAGAAGCTATGCGCTCGATTCGGAAAAGGCTCGCAATCTTTGGGAAAAAACGGAACAACTCCTCAGCGCCATCTCATGATCATCGAGTGGACTTGATAGCGTCGGGCGGCGTTTTAACGGAAGGCAAAACTGGTGGACCTTGGGCATCTCGGATGCTTTCTGGCTGTTGCCGAAGAGCTTCGCTGCGCAAGATGCTCAACCTGGCCGAAGTGTGGGGACTGCGCCCCCCGACGGGACGAATCCGTGCCGTCACGTCCCGAAGCTGCCGGCGTGCCGCACGTCGGCACGCAGCGTCAACGCGCTGATGACGGCCAGCTATTGGGAGATTGGTCGCTCCGAGACACTGTCCCGGAAATCTGGAGACGGACTGCTCATCGAGAATTCCCAGACAGTGTCTCGGAAATTCGATCTCTCCGAACTGGCCCAGGCCTTCACCCTGCCGTGGTCGGCCTATGTCCGGCTGCTGTCGGTCAAGGATGTCCAGACCCGCCAGCTCTACGAGACCGAGGCGCTGCGCGGCGGCTGGAGCGTGCGCCAGGCCATCGAACACAAGATGCAGCGTGGTGCATCGTTCACTTCGCCGGCGGCGGTCAAGGACTGTCCGCAGCAAAGCGGCATGGCCGAACGTGTCGCCCGGACGTTGAAAGAACAAGGTGCCCACCGGCACCGATTTGAATCGCTGCCGCATGCCAGCCGCGCGATGGGCGACTGGACCGGCTTTTACAAGCACCGCCCCCCCGCACCAGGCGCTGAAGATGAAAACCCCGGCTGAGGCATTTGCACTAGCCCGGACATTTCGTCAGCAAGCCTGTTTAAGTGATTTCCCGGTAGTCCGGCTGCCTCGGCGACGCGGCGGAGGG